>MPLX02352272.1_pt1 | contig 10801 bp, 8 predicted proteins | sample 1617341 | NCBI WGS metagenome assembly MPLX02 (sample SAMN05944804, study PRJNA350692) | marine metagenome | biome: marine; feature: ODZ; material: water; isolation source: 120 m water sample filtered on 0.2 um supor filter | place: Pacific Ocean | collected 2012-04-08 | depth 120m m | reverse complement strand
TTTCCTGGTTCATTGGTACAGGATATCCGAGACTACCTCCATGACTCGAGTCGCCTTTGCCCTTTTTGCCCTTATCGGTGGATTTTTCTTTGAGGTCCCCGCCGACAATCAAGCAACTGGAATCGTATTTCATGACCTGAATGCTGATGGAGTTCGTAGCCAAAATGAACCGGGACTGCCTGGCATTCGTGTCTCCAATGGAGCCGACGTTGCAACCACCGACAAGAACGGGCGCTGGACTCTTCCCGTACCCGGCGATTGCGAGTTTTTTGTTTTAAAGCCAAGCGACTGGGCGGTCCCCGTAGATGACCTGAAACTCCCCCGCTTTTACTACGCCCATCGCCCCAATGGTTCCCGAAAGTCTAAGTACAAAGGGGTGGCCCCAACCGGCTCTCTCCCGAGGAGCATCAACTTCCCTCTTCGCCACAAGAAAGAGCCTCGTGACTTTGAAGCTATTTTCTTTGGTGACCCCCAACCGAGAAATCTCCAAGATGTCCTTTTTCTAGATCGCGATGTAGTCGAGCCGCTTGTCGGATCCGATGCAGCTTTCGGCGTCACGCTCGGCGATATCGTGTTCGACAATCTCAATATTTTCGGTCCAATCAGTACCAGTATCTCTCGCATTGGAATCCCCTGGTATCAAGTTGTTGGAAATCATGACTTGAATACGGATACACCCGAAGATGCCCTTTCTAACGAAACCTATGTGCGACACTTCGGGCCTCCAAATTACTCCTTTGATTATGGCGGCGTCCACTTCCTTACCATTGATGATGTTTATTGGGAGTGGATTGATGACCCCAAGAATCCCGAAAAAAAAAGGGGGAGCTACCAAGCACTCCTAACGGATAAAGTTTTATCTTTTTGCAAAAACGACCTCGCAGGAATTTCCTCAGATCAACTCGTCGTGGTCATGATGCATATTCCCCTTGGCGAAATTTCTAATCGCGAATCTTTGTTCCGTTTACTGGAGCCTTTTGAAAAGAGTTTTTCTATCTCCGGCCACACTCATACTTTGTTTCAGGACGAATTCCAACAAGAAGACGGATGGAAAGGGAAAAAGCCCCACCTTCACATTGTGAATGGTGCGACATGCGGAAGTTGGTGGACTGGAAAACCCGCGGACAATGGGGTCCCTTTCACAACCATGCGTGATGGCGCCCCCAACGGCTGGTCCGAAATTCGTTTTTTTGCAGACCAAGGCGAGCAAACTTGGGAGTACGACTACATTGGCGCTGGCCACACGAAAGGCGAGAGTATGACGGCAACTATTCTTCCTCAGGAAGACGGCTCCCAGCTTTTCAATGTCAACTTCTGGGCCGGGGGAAAGAGAAGCCTCGTCGAACTTCAGCTTTGGGATCAGTCTTGGATTCAAATGAAAAAGGTAGTGAAGCTTGACCCCCACTTTGTTCAGATCCGTGCCCAAGATGACGCTGAACGCGACAAAGCTGAACACGACAAAAAATGGCGTCGACTTTCAAAAGCAGCGCCAAGTCGCCATCTGTGGCAATGTCGCCTCCCAAAGGAGGTCAAGGCTCTTCAGGTCCGCGCCACCGACCGCTACGGTCGCACCCATTTTCTAGATTTGCCGTAGACTAGAGGGGTGACGGCCAGTCGAAAAAGGAACCTCTGTTTTGTCTAGGGGTTAGGATTAAAACGGAACACGTCACCCACTCCCCTCGTCTCTCTTAAGTGTTACTCGCCACCCTCTTACTCTCACTTCCCTTCCAGGACCCTCAACCCATCTTTGTAGAGCGGCCAGGAGAACTGGAATTTTCCGGAAACCTCATCGCGCGACCCGTCCAAAGCGATGCAGCTCTCCATGAATACGCGCTCGTTTCCATGGAGCCATTCGACCTCGTTGAACATTTTGCCGATGTGGACGAATTCATTTTGCGCGTCCCTGAAGGCATGACCGAAAACACGGCATCTGCCGGTCTCATGGCGACTGGCGCGTTTGAGTATGTAGAACCTGACTGGACTTGTTTTATTGTGAAAAAGCCCAATGACCCTATGTTCGGTATGCAGTTATGGCACCGCAACATTCAATCCGAAGATGCATGGAATATTCAGACAGGTAATTCGAGCTACATTGCCGCATACGTAGACACTGGAGTTGACTTGAATCATCCTGACCTTCAGGCATCCCTTGTTCCTGGCTTCAACTCTGTTTCTGACAAAGCGCAATCAAGCGGTGGAGACGTTTCGGACCAAAATGGCCATGGGACAAATTGCGCTGGATGCATCGGGGCAATAGGAGACAACGGAAAAGGCGTAGTAGGCGTCTGCTGGAATGTCAGCATCATGCCCATCAAGACCACAAGTGGAAGTGGCGGCTCTTCTTCCATGAGCAACCTCACCCAAGGCGCGCGCTGGGCAGCAGATAATGGCGCAGGTTCGGTCAGCGTGAGTTTTAGTGGGGTGGAATCCTCGAGTGTTCGCTCTGCTGGAGACTACTGCGACGGGAAAGACTGCATCCTCCTTTGGGCAGCAGGAAACTCAGACACCAATCTCTCTGGCTTCGATTGGGACAAGGTTGAAGTTGTGGGTGCGACTGATGTCAACGACAATAAAGCTGGATTTTCAAGTTACGGAAAGGCTGTCGATGTCATGGCTCCTGGTGTCAATGTCACAACCACGGCTCGCAACCAATCCTACAACTCCGTGAGTGGGACTAGTTTCTCGACCCCCATCACCAATGGTGTCGTATCCATGATTCGAATGGAGTACCCAAGCTGGAGCACTGCGCAAGTTCGCCAACGACTTTATGACGCCTGCGACGACATGGGAAATTCGACCAAATATGGTCATGGCCGCGTGAATTTGTACAAATCTCTTACCGGAGGAGACCCAGGTGGCGGCCTCACTTTAAGCTTCTCGAACCTTGTCTCTGGCTCCACTACGACACTCACCGTCGACGGCGCACCCACCAGCAGTACGGTTTACTTTGCCTATTCGCTCCTTGGTTCCGGCAGCACCACGATTCCCTCCCTTGGGGTCACTCTAAATTTAGCCTCCCCCGCCCTTGCGGGCACAGGGATTGCCAATGCCTCAGGCACGGCATCTATGAGCAGAAATGTTCCAGCAAGTGGCCGATTCGTTTCCATCTGGCTTCAAGCCGCGGTCATGGGTGATATCTCCCAAGTTATCCCCGGAATCATTATGTAGGCCAAATAGAAGAGAAAACCCTTCTTTTCTTCCCCAGAAGTCCCCTACAGAATGGGCAGGCCGCTGTAAGGTATGGCATGCGAAATAACACCTTAGCTCTTCTTGTGCCAGCGCTTGCGTTGGGCGCTTGCGCTCAACCTGCAGCAACTGCTGACGCAACTGTGAGTGCCACTCCTTCGACTTCAGCTGCTGCCCCTGCAGAAAAATCCCAATCGGTGGTCATTGCGGTCACCGGCATGCGCTGAGCAAATCGCTGAGGTTCCAGGATTAAAAAGGCCCTGGCCGCTCTACCGTGGGTAGAGGAAATTAACATTGACGTGCGTAATAAAAGTTTAAGTCTCAAAGTGAACGGCGATTACGATGCCACTGCAACCTTAAAAGCAATCACTGAGCTTGGTTTCGGTGCGACGCTGAATTAATTCTCCGTCGTCCTCGCAAACAGCCTATCACCTCTTGGTATAGGCTGTTTTTTTATAGAAATGTTCCTTATCAAGTTTAAGGGATTTGAATTGTCAAAACTTTGGAAAGCGAGCCGGTGAGCCCTGTCGGCAAGGATTCAAAAACCGCAGCTTGGGAAAAAACCGTGCGACCCGAATAACGAGGATCAAGAAGTTGGCTCCATGCGGCATACCCGTTTGAATTGAGCTGGACCGAGCCCAGTTTTCCTCCCTGGTTGAGGTTCAGGCCCGAGTTTCCAAAAGGTGTCGAGGATGACCCGGTTGAGAGGGATCCTGCATAGATGCACGTGCGACCGGAAAGACCTATCACGCCCATTTCAATTCCAAGAGCGGTCGGCTGAAAACCTCCCCACAAAATTGGAGAAGTGCAAAGCTGCATTCGAGTCCAAGGTTCTCCGTAACTCAGCCCCTGTCCAACAACCCATTCGTATTGCCCGTCCTGTCCTAGCATTTCTGCCTGGAGAATGGGAGTCACGATTCGTTTATGTACACGAGTTTGCTCAGAGGGGGGCATCGGATCAGAAGGCGATGGATAATCTGTGCAACCAAGATGCCCCATTCCAATTACCTCAAAGTAAAAGTTTCGATTTGCGTTACGGCACAGGGTGTACCAGGTTTTGCTAAATGATGGCGGACAAGTCGCATCTGCAGTTCCAGCAATCCAAAAAGCGCTCCCTGTAAAGCTTCCGATTTGAGTTGAGCTTTGCGAACCATTCCAAGCTTGCAACCCAATGATTGTTCGCACGCGAGGTTCGTTCTTCACCAAGGAACCGAGGGCATCACCGCCCATCGAATGGCCAACAGCAGCCCAATCGCCATCCCAAGCCATGCCCGAAAGCCAGTGAGTTGGATCTTGCGACTGGATATCAACCCAATGAAGAAGGTTCGCGCACTCTAGCGCAGTTGGAACCGGCCCATTATCAATGGAGGCCACAAGAAAACCATAACTAGCCAAGTGGGAAGAAAGTATGTCGTAGAAAGAAGCAGAACCCCCATAGCCATGCAAGAAACCAACAAGAGGATATGGCCCCAAAGAAGGGTCAGGGGTTGCGCCGGAACCACCAGAGAGGGCAGGGTAATAGATACGCGCCTTGTTCGTGCTTCCGGTTGCCGGGTCGGTGTACTGAATGTCTTTCCATCCTGAAGGAATCGGACCTGGGCTTTCCGGCGGTCGAGCCTGGGCTGAAAACGCCAGGGCTAACGCGGAAAAAGCGGCAAGTGAAATCATGAAATGATTTTAGCCTATATTTATAGCTTTGGCACTGAAGGTTATATTTATGATGCATGCTCTCATGCGCTACACGCCTCTTATCTTCCTCTTCTATCTTTTGTTTTCATTTTCCTCGGTGATGGCCCAAGAAGGCGTAGAGGAAGACTTCTCCATTATCCCGATGTGACCAGGATGACCAGGAGAAGGTGCTCCGGTTCGGGGCGCAGGAAAATTACAAAGCCACCCATGGAGTTTGTCTATGCGGCGGGTACTCGTAACTGGAAGTGCACGGGCACCCATTGAATTCTCGCTCGTTCGAAAATGGACTCCTTCTTTTCGGGCAGGATTAGAATACATGCCAAGAGATGAAAGATGGGCTCCTGTTTGGAATTGGAGGATTCTTAAAGCCACAAAAACAAGGCCGGCCATTGCTCTTGGGCAAAGCACGGCATGGCCATCTTCAAAAACTAGTGGCTCGGCCTTCTCCTTGAGCGCGGCGAAGAGCATTGCCAAAGATTGGAGTGCCTACCTTTCGGCAAGTTATGCGCCCAATGGAGATCTCTGGCAAATGCCAGCAGGCTTGAATTACAAAATCAACGACAAGTGGAACACACGAGTGATGTGGGACGGAACAAATTTGCATCCAATCCTTACTCGCTACATAGATGACTGGAGCCTGAGCCTTCTTCTACTTGACGGCACGGACCCTACGCTTTCTGTTTCAGTTGGATTTTAGGGATAAAACTTAGTCCGCTCTGCCTGAACATCAAAAGCCAAGCTCCGAAACCAGGGGAAAAGGTCTTCCCCAGTGGCAAGACTCCATATCGCAACGCAGTCGTCCATGGTGTAAGAAGAATGAGTCGCAGAAACCGTAGCACGCTTGGTTCGAAAGTACTTTGCCATGGCACCGGGCCCGAAGCGGCGTTCCATTTCCTCAAAAACGAAGTAGGATTTGCCCCAAATTAGGTCGCGGGGGGCATCTTGGGACAAAGGATTGATTTTGGTGAAATCCGGGTCGAGCTTGCGGCCTTTGCCTAGCTGGCGGTTCAACGTTTCTTCGGCCTTAGGCATTCCCATCCGTTTGCCTACCTGAATACCAAGCCAAGTAGCAATCGGTTCATTCCAAAGCGGCTCTGCATGGGGCAAAACCCAAGAGTGCCCTGCTTCATGCCCGATTAGCTCCACCATTCCGTACCGCTGCTTGGGGTAATTCCCCCACCACGCCCCAATCGCAATACGTGCTCCGCTTGAAAAACCACCGCCGCCGGTTGGGAGTATCAGCAATCGCTTAATCATCCCTTCCGATGGTTCCACTCCGGTCACTTCTACGAGGTGAGGCCGAATTTTTTGATATTCCTCACCAATCGCACGAGCAAAGGGTTCAGTTCCATCATGGTACTCCACGACCAATGGCCCCAGTCTCATCTCATGCTCTGCCCACGGCCCCTTGAAGGCTGTCTTCGGGTCTACTTTTTTGTCTTTCGTTAATTTTAAAAGAAGTGGAGTGATCCATTCGGCGTTGATGGGGTCCGACGCATCTGGGCGGTGACCGAAGAGTTTTCGACTACCGACAAGAAAATTACCCTCTCCTACTTTTCGCCAAGCAAGCAGAGGATTATCCAATTTGTCGTCATGCTTAATCGTCCATACATGTTGTTGGTCCAGGTGGAGAACATCCGCCATCCTTGCGCCATATTTTTTCGCGAGAACAGAGCCTGGAGATTTGTTAAAAGAAAATTCTTTCCCTTTTTGAACAACGGGTTTCAACATCATCAAAACCGTGCCCCCTTCCTGCAAAAAACAATTCACGTTGTCTATCGCACCATCGGAATATGGAATCCGCGAATCGCCTTCAGTCAGCAGCAATAGGTTCGCATTAGACAGGTCGAGCTTCGACAAACTGCCCCAGTTTCGAACATCGCGACCATAGCCGTCAAGGTATTGCCTAGCAAACCGACCATCCATGTAGAAACTAAATTCCTGGCTGATATCTGAAACTGAGTGAACCATGTGCTGAGCCTGGGGAACTGCAAGGAGGAGCGCTGAGAGGAACATTGGCTCAGTCTAATCTAGCTCTAGAAAGACAGTTCGGAAACTCTTAAACTGCCGCCCCTAATTTCTAGGAAACCTCCTTGACCATGGAAAACCGCGCCACTGCTGCCTCGCACAAGATTCTCGCTGTCAACACCCTGGCATTCACGACTTGCTTTGCTACATGGATGCTCAATGGCGTTCTTGTCACCTGGCTCTCAAGCAATCAAGTCTTCGACTGGGGACCTATCGAGATTGGCTGGCTTCTTGGAATTCCAGTTTTAACGGGCTCTATCTTCCGCCTTCCAGCCGGAATCCTGACTGATAAGTTTGGAGGGAAGCCCGTTTTCGCCAGCTTGCTCTTTCTTTCATCCATCCCACTTTACCTACTGTCGCATGCTGACTCCTTTCTAGGTTTCGCCTTGTGTAGTTTTGGGTTCGGCATGACAGGCGTCTCCTTTTCAATTGGAATCGCATTCACATCTGCCTGGTATCCGAGGAAAAACCAGGGCACCGCGTTGGGGATTTTTGGGGCTGGCAACGCCGGCGCCGCGGCAACTACTTTGTTTGCGCCATCCATCCTTAACAAGCTGACCCATAACGGTGACGACATCGAAGGCTGGCGCACCCTGCCTCTTTATTACGCAGGCCTGATGGTGGCAATGGGCTTATTTTTTCTCCTCTTTGCTAAAAATAAAAAGCCCGCCGCACAAAATAAAACGCTTCCTGAACTTTTACAGCCCCTGAAAGAAATGCGAGTCTGGCGATTTGGCCTTTACTACTTTCTTGTCTTTGGTTGTTTTGTCGCATTTTCACAGTGGCTCGTTCCCTACTTCGTCAATGTGTACAACGTCACCCTAGTTACAGCGGGAATGCTGGCGGCATTCTTTAGCTTTCCTTCTGGCGTTATCCGAGCACTCGGCGGCTGGCTTTCTGACAAGCTGGGGGCCCGTTCTGTAATGTACTGGGTTCTTGGGGCTTCTATTTTTGTCAGCCTTATGGTGACAATTCCAAAAATGGAAATCGTTTCCCCTGGTCGCGGAATATCCGCTCAGGCTGACGGTGTTGTCCAAGAAATCACCGCCACTTCCATCAAAGTAAGCGACCGCGTTTACGAGATTGACCCAAAGCCAACCAAGATGGTGGAGGACAATCAGACTTTGGTTCTCCCCTCAAAAGACACATGGCATAAAGCTACGGTCACTGTTGGACAAACCGTAAAGCGTCGCGAACTTCTGGCCAAAGGGATTACACGGATTTACTTCCAGGCAAATATTTGGATTTTTGCAGTCCTTGTCATTGCCCTGGGCAGCATTTGGGGAATCGGAAAAGCTGCCGTTTACAAACATATCCCTGAATACTATCCCAACCAGGTTGGAGTTGTTGGCGGGATGGTCGGCGTCATTGGTGGCCTTGGCGGATTTGTTTGCCCAATTATTTTTGGATACTTGCTCGAGTGGACCGGCCTTTGGACAAGTTGCTGGATGTTCATGTTTCTTATCGCATCTGTCGCCTTGTTTTGGATGCACCGTGTAATTTCCAAGATGACCGTGTACCCGAAAGGGTTTGAGGCAGACCCTCGCCAAAACGACATCGGCACTGATTGAATCAAATTGCGAGAAATCCTCTTTCCGGTTAAGGTGGAGGTTCAAAATGCGACTCAGTCGAACCCTCATTTTCGCCCTAACTCTCGCGACTTCTCCTCTCCACGCACAGGATGTAGGTGCAGATGGTCCATATTTAGTCGGCTGGCGTGATGTCGACTTTAATGATCCACATTACAACCGTGGACAAGTTTATGGCCGGATTTACTATCCAGCTACCACTGAAGGGCAAGGTGCAGTCGCAGACCCCTCCCAGGGCCCTTTCCCTCTTGTTGGCTTCATGCATGGATGGATAGAGCCCGCGAGTGATTACGACGATGTTTGCAGCCATCTCGCAAGCTGGGGCTTTGTGGTTATGTCGAATGACACCGAAACAGGTGCGCTATTCGTCAAAATGCAGCGGCAAGCCAAAGACACTCGCGCTCTGATGCAGTGGGTGGAAGACGAATCCCAGGAGACCACGTCATGGCTCTCTGGCATGACAAACAATTTGGCGTGGAGTGCCTTCGGCCACTCAATGGGCGGTGGCGCACTTTCTTTTTTAGTGCAAGATGAGCCACGCGTCGAGTCAGTTGTCATGTTTGAGCCCTACAAGGGGACGCTTGTTGGAAACTCTCAAAATGGATTTGCCTCATTTGACAACTACTCCGGAAGTGCGCTTGTCATTGCGGGCGACCAGGATTTGACAAATAATTGGAGCGCTATTGTTCGCCCTTGGTACGAACAAGCAAGTAGTGCAAACCGAAAAGTTTGGGCCCTTATTCAAGGTGGCGATCACTTTGGGTCTACAGACCCTGATGTGCATCTACTATGGGGATTTGGTTCTCTTTCTTATGAATTCCAGCATTTAGCGCACCGCAGACTGCTGACTAGCTTTTTGCTCGCCGAAATTAAGGGCCAAGAAAATTCCTTTCGCGAAATCGAGACAACCGAACATATTTCCTTTGAAGCCTCGGCAAAGGACACCCCATTTTGGTCGCTGGTCGACCCCACCAACTCGGGCGCTGTTCTACTTGGCAGTTTTTCCATGCCTTCTTCACGCCTAAGGATTGCAGGATCTTCCTCAACGGGGAGCCTCTCTACTATTTATGGCGAACTTGGACTCGATTTGTCTGCTCTTTCTATTCTTCACGATGCCAAGCTTGACGCAAGTGGATGGAAAAGCCTGAGCCTGCCGCTCAACCCAGCTTGGTCGGGACGCACGATTTGGTTTCAAGCACTTGCCTCGAGAGGACCTTCGGGATCCTTTAGCCTCGTTAACTCGATTGTGGTTCCCTAAGAATGGGCGAAAAGGCTTCGCGCGGCCTCCCTCTGCTTAATAATCCATCTTCCCAGAACCACCTCTTGCGAAAAGTGTACTCATAAAGACTAGCTGACATGCTTCTTCCCCTCATCCTCGCAGCTTTCCCCCAGTACGTCCCTCAAGACGGCATGACTCTTTATTCGCTTTCAAACTCAAAAGAGTCGCACCTAATTGATATCCAAGGAAACAATATGCATAGTTGGAAAGGGCAGGCCAACCCAGGTCTCGCAAACTATCTCTCTCCAGAGGGAAATCTTCTTCGCCTCTACAAAATTTCTGGTTTTCCCGGAGCCGCACTAGGGGGAAGTGGTGGCGGCCTACGCGAATTTGACTGGGATGGGCAAATCCTATGGGACTTCCAACTCGCAAATACAACGGAGCATCTCCATCACGATTTAGCAATCCTCCCAAATGGAAACATTCTGGCCTTAGCCTGGGAGAATGTCGGGCGAAGTTCGGCCATTGCCGCGGGTCGAAATCCTTCTTATCTTCAAGGCCAAGACTTCTGGTCCGATCGAGTGATTGAAATTGAGCGAGGAACAGGCAACATCGTTTGGCAATGGCGAATCTGGGACCATGTTGTCCAAGATTACGACTCAAGCCTTCCCAGTCATGGCGTGGTCGCAGACCATCCCGAGTTACTAAGCATGAATTATCCAGCACGGACCGTAAATCGCGGTGACTGGATTCATCTGAACTCCGTGGCCTACAACCCCGCACTTGACCAAATATTAATTAGTAGTCGAGAGTGGAGTGAAATTTGGGTTATTGACCATTCCACGACAACGGCAGAAGCGGCAGGACACTCCGGTGGGCGTTACGGAAAAGGTGGTGACATTCTTTACCGTTGGGGCAATCCCGAGTGCTACGACCGAGGGACTTCTTCCGATCGCCTCCTATTTGGCCAGCATGATGCGAACTGGATTCCTGATGGGTATCCAGGAGAAAGCAATATCCTCCTATACAACAATGGGAATAGTCGACCCAGTGGCCGCTACTCCTCCATTGAAGAACTTGTCCCAGCAGT
>MPLX02186764.1_pt1 | contig 10827 bp, 7 predicted proteins | sample 1617341 | NCBI WGS metagenome assembly MPLX02 (sample SAMN05944804, study PRJNA350692) | marine metagenome | biome: marine; feature: ODZ; material: water; isolation source: 120 m water sample filtered on 0.2 um supor filter | place: Pacific Ocean | collected 2012-04-08 | depth 120m m | reverse complement strand
GTCAATATTCCCGCCCACCACCATGACGGCACCGACCTCAGCAATCGCGCGACCGAACCCAGCAAGACTGACTGTCGCCAGATTAAAACGCCCATCCCATAATAATGTGCGTAGCCGTCCCGGAGCGCTGATTGCGAGCGAACTAAGATACTCGGCGTATTCACTATCCAACTGCTCGATAATTTCACGGGTCAACGCGGTCACAAGGGGTGTGACTAAAACAGCCTGGGCGATGATCATCGCCCAAGGGGTATACAGAAGGTTAAACACGCCCAAAGGCCCTGAGCGTGACAATGCAAGATATACCAGCAGGCCAACAACCACCGGGGGTAACCCCATCAGGGCATTGCTAAACACGATTAGGCCGCCCCGGCCCCGAAAGTGGCTCATCGCGATCGCCGCCCCTAAGGGCAGGCCAAGAACCAGCGAGATCACCACGGCCGTCAAACTGACCGCCAACGATAGCATCACGATCTCGACCAGATCAGGATCAAAGCTCCCAATCATGACAAAAGCTAGCTGGAGAGAACTGTATATTTCCTGCATATCAATGTTTTTTTTACGCTCAACAGGTAGATAATGGGATATAACAGTAATTAAAGCAACTAAATAGCATACCCAAAGAGTTGGCTATTTTCATCTCACCCCGACAACGATCAGATCGAAGGCTCAGGAAATGCGCTACCTGGCGACCACGTGGTTTTCTGAGTTGTGCGATTCACAGGTCTAGGGGCCGGATCGGCGCGACAATAGTTGTGGGGTCGCTGCGTCAGTCCACATTGGGATCATCGACGTATATCTCGATCTCATTACCATCGGGATCAAGCAGATAGAGACTCTGGGTTATCCCATGGTCGCAAGCGCCATTGATGGTTACGTCGGCATCAATCAGTTCGTCGCGCGCATCACGCAGGGCCTGGGTATCTTGACCGATACAAAAGCCAGCATGGTAAAAGCCCCGGGGTCGGCCCGGTGTCGGGCCGCGGAGGCTACCAACCTTGATCAGCAACAGTTCGTGATGGGTGCGCCCGCTGGTCAAAGCCGTTGCACAAAAAGTCGAGCCGTGGCGTGAATCTCACTCATCCCGAGCAAGTCACGGTAAAAAGCCAGTGAACGCTCAAGGCTTTCGACATAAAAAACCACATGCCCAAGATGAGCGACTCTCATCACCCGGTATCATCAAAAGCTAAACCTCTATCAAACTTGCTGTCAGGTCATGCGTATCGCATGCGCTAATCTTAACTTTAACGAAATCACCCGCCTGTATCCCCGTTACGCCAGGCAGGTGGATTACGCCATCCACCTCTGGAGACTCGCTCGCGCTTCGACCAACTGCGCCCGCTTCGGTGACCTCATCGATCAACACCATGCATTCACGACCCACTCGCTGGCGTAGCCGGGTATGGGAAATCTCAGCCTGCACCGCCATTAACTCATCGAACCGGGCCTGGGCCAGTCCTGAATCCACCGGCTCCGGCAAATCATTAGCCCGGGCGCCAGTAACGGGTGAATAAATAAAACATCCGACCCGGTCGAGCTGGGCCTGGCGTAAAAAGTGCAAAAGCTCCTGAAAATCGATATCCGTTTCCCCGGGAAAGCCGACGATAAAGGTGCTGCGGATTGCCAGCGACGGGCAACGTTCGCGCCAGGCATGAACCCGCGCAAGATTGTCTTCTCCACTAGCCGGGCGTTTCATTAAGCGCAAAATCCTCGAGCTGGCATGCTGAAACGGTACATCAAGGTAAGGCAGGATAATGCCCGATGCCATCAACTCCACCAGTTCGTCCACCTGAGGATAGGGATAAACATAATGCAGGCGAATCCAAACCCCGAGCTCACCCAGAGTCTGGGCGAGATCGGTGATGTGCGGGCGCAAGGCCCGCCCGGTCGCCAGATCTGCGCGCCCACGTTGATCCACCCCATATGCGCTGGTGTCCTGTGAGACGACCAGCAGTTCGCGGACGCCGGCGTCAACCAGACTTTTGGCTTCGCCCAGCACGTCGCTGGGTGCTCGACTGGCCAGTCGACCACGCATTGTTGGAATGATGCAGAAAGTACACTTGTGATTGCAGCCCTCGGCAATCTTCAGGTAAGCATAATGACGCGGCGTCAACTTAACCCCGCCGGGCGGCAACAGATGATAAAAAGGCTCGTGCACCGGCGGAGCCTCAGCATGGACAGCAGCCATGACTGCATCACAATCCTGTGGCCCGGTGATCGCCAGCAGATTTGGAAATTTCTTTTTCAGTAGGCCGGCTTTTACCCCAAGGCAGCCAGTCACAATGACTCGGCCGTTCGCGCCCAGCGCTTGGGAAATCACGTCCAGTGATTCATCAACAGCGGACTCAATAAAGCCACAGGTGTTCACTACAACGAGATCGGCATGCTCATAGTTAGCTGAAAAGCCATAGCCCTCGGCCTTCAACTGGGTCAGGATGCGCTCAGAATCTACCGTTGCCTTGGCGCAGCCCAGGCTCACAAAACCCACGGTTGGCGCCTTCATCTGCCGGTGATCCTATCTATTTAGGCCGAGAAAATATGAGCAAAACCCGCTAAGACAAAACCAGTCAGGCGGCCCGGCTGGCACGTTTTCTTTCGTGCTCTCGTAGCCATTTCTTGCGGATGCGGATGGACTTGGGCGTGACCTCGACCAACTCATCTTCATTGATAAACTCCAGCGCATATTCCAAAGTAGTGACAACCGGCGTGGTCAGCAGAATGTTCTCATCAGTGCCAGCAGCGCGGATATTGGTTAACTGCTTGGCTTTCAGGGGGTTTACGACCAGGTCGTTGTCGCGGGAGTGGATGCCGATTACCATACCCTCGTATACCTCGGTCCCGTGACCAATAAACAACCGCCCTCTTTCCTGAAGGTTAAATAACGCATAGGCAAGCGCCTTGCCATTAGACATCGATACCAGTACACCGTTGTTGCGCTCACCCAGGTTGCCTTGAATTCTGGGCGCGTAGTGATCAAAGGCGTGATACATCAGGCCCGTGCCTGAGCTGACAGTCAAAAATTCCGAGCGAAAACCGATCAGCCCGCGGCTTGGCACAAAGTAGTCGATCCGCACTCGGCCACGCCCGTCGGGAACAATATCGCGCAGTTCGGCGCGGCGTTCTCCAAGGCGCTCCATGACACGACCCTGGTAATCCTCCTCGACATCCACCGCGAGGGTTTCAAAAGGTTCGTGCACTTCACCCCCCTCCTCGCGCATGATCACCTCAGGACGCGAGATTGCAAGCTCGTATCCCTCGCGACGCATGTTTTCTATCAGAATCGACAAGTGCAATTCACCCCGGCCGGAAACCCGGAACTTGTCAGGGTCCTCCATGGGCTCTACCTGCAAAGCGACGTTGTGAATCAACTCCCGCTCAAGGCGGTCCTTGAGATTGCGACTGGTGACAAACTTGCCCTCGCGGCCAGAGAAAGGCGAATCATTCACCTGAAATGTCATGCTGAGCGTTGGCTGGTCCACGCTCAACGCGGGCAGCGGTTCAACCATATCCGGATCACACAGCGTGTCTGAGATACCCAGTGGATCAAGGCCAGTGACGGCAATGATATCGCCCGCCAGTGCGTTTTCCGACTCCACTCTCTCAAGCCCTTGAAAGCTCAGAATCTGCAATACCCGTCCCTTACGAATCTCGCCATCGGGTGTGGAGACAGATACAGCGGCGTTACGATAGATCTGACCACGCTGGATGCGTCCGATACCAATCACCCCTACGTAGGGGGAATAATCCAGAGCACTTATCTGCATCTGGAAGGGGCCGTCGGAGCTCACCGGCGGGACCGGGGCATGCGTCACAATGGCCTCGAACAAGACCTGCATATCATCGGCCGTGCCCGGATCAGGCTCTTTTGCTGCCCAACCCTGCAGTGCCGAGGCATAAATCACCGGAAAGTCGAGTTGCTCATCCGATGCGCCCAGCCTATCGAACAGCTCAAATGTCTGATCTACCGCCCAGTCAGAACGGCTGCCTGGGCGATCAACCTTATTGATCACGACAATCGGACGAAGCCCGTGACTCAGGGCTTTCTGGGTAACAAAGCGCGTCTGCGGCATGGGGCCCTCTACTGCATCGACCAACAGCAATACCGAATCGACCATCGATAATACGCGCTCGACCTCACCACCAAAATCGGCATGGCCGGGAGTATCCACAATATTGATACGCCAATTCTGCCAGGTGATGGCTGTATTTTTCGCCAGGATAGTGATGCCCCGCTCGCGTTCGAGCTCGTTTGAATCCATCACCCGATCAGTCATCTCACCGTGCGAGACTAAAGTGCCCGACTGGCGAAGCAGTTGATCTACCAGCGTGGTCTTGCCATGGTCAACATGGGCAATGATGGCAATATTACGCAAGGTATCAATCGAAGGGTGCATCTGGAGTTTCCTGAAGAAATACGCGCCGATCGGTGCGGTGGCGCATTATAGAGGGGCCACCGCCTCATGTCGCTATCCGCTGGATTGACCAGGGGTGATTCATACAATCACAGCGATAGCGGATAGCCAAAGGATTTCTATGCCCCAAACCAGGATTCTGGGATAACCAGTCGGCGACCGCTGACGGTAGCGCCTTTCTTTCTTGGATAGACCCTGTACTATCGCCCGTTTGCGCAAGGAGTCTTTTGTCATGATTGTACGACTGAATAATCTTGGCTCATCATTGCAAGTGCAAAAACAAACGGTTCTTCCTTTTTGACACATAAGTTGACTTAACCGATGCCGATCTTCGCCTACCGACAGCTCTTTCATACCAATAGCCGCCTGGTGGTTTTCAGCTTTTTAATGGCGTTGTACTCGAGTTTTGGCCAGACCTACTTTATTGGTGTATTCGGCCCGCAGATCCAAAGTGAGTTCGGCCTCAGCCATACCGTGTGGGGCAGCATCTACATGGCCGGGACACTGGCGAGTGCGCTGGTAATGCCATTTACCGGCGGGTTGATCGACCGCTTCCGCCTGTCTCGCTACGCGCTGACCGTCTGCGTACTGCTGGTGGGTGCCTGTGCCTATATGGCTTTGGTGCCAGGCCCCGTCGCGCTGGTACTGGGCATCTTTTTGCTGCGCCATTCGGGACAAGGACTGGCCTCACACGTTTCCATCACCAGTATGGCTCGTTATTTTGATCGGGACCGAGGTCGGGCGATTGCAGTTGCCTCGCTGGGCTACACCGTAGGTGAAGCTGCGCTGCCATTCCTTGCCGTCCTGACAATCGTGGCGTTCGGCTGGCGCTGGACCTACGCCGGGGCTGCGATACTCGCCGGTATAACGCTGATACCGGCAACCCTGTGGCTCTTGGGCGGCCACGACCGTTTTCACCAAAGGCACCTGGACAAACTATCTGCCAAGACAGATTTCCGGGAAAAAGCAACTGTCTCGTGGACCCGCGCTGAAGTTCTGCGTGACCCACGGTTCTACCTCATGAGCCCGGGAATTCTGTCGTCTTCTCTGATCGGGACAGCGCTTTTCTTTCACCACCTCAATATTGCCCATGTCAAAGGGTGGTCTGGCGAATGGATTACGGGCGCTTACACGATCTTTGCTGCAGCCGGAATCGTAACCATGCTGCTGGCGGGTCCATTGGTCGACCGCTTGCGTGCCGTCAATGTGGTGCAAGTCATGTTGATACCGCTGGCGGTAGGATGCTTTATTCTGGCTTCAGTGAGTCACCCCCTGGGCGTCATCCCCTATATGATGATGCTGGGCATCCATACCGGCCTTGCACACACCTCAGTATCGGCGCTGTGGGCCGAACTCTATGGCGTTAAACACTTGGGGGCGATCAAAAGTCTGTACATGGCGCTCATGGTACTGGCCTCGGCACTTGGGCCGGTCAGCATGGGCCTGCTGATGGACGCCGGCATACCGATATACTGGATCTGTATGATATTCGGCGGCTACGCGATCTTAGGAAATCTACTGATGATGGGCGCTCTTCGCACGCGGCCAACGATAAGCCGCGTCGACAAAAATCGCCAGACACTGCCATGAACGACCACGCCACTAACGATTACCAGAACCTGGGTCCCGCTGAAATCCTTGAGGCTGTAGACAGTCAGGGCTATTACAGCGATGGGCGGTTGTTAGTCATGAACAGTTACGAAAACCGGGTCTACCGGGTTGGCCTGGATGGCGACAAAGCTATCGTCGTTAAATTTTACCGACCCGGCCGCTGGAGCGATGCGGCGATTTACGAGGAGCATCATTTTGCTCTTGAACTGGCCAAACGGGAGATCGCGCTGATCCCACCACTAGCCAATTCCGCAGGTGAGACCCTGTTCAGACACAAGAGTTATCGTTTTGCACTGTTTGAGTGCTATGGCGGTCGGCCACCGAATTTTGAGAGTCCCGATCAATTACGCCAACTGGGTCGTTTTATCGGCCGCTTGCATGCGGTTGGCAGCGAGGCTGCCTATCAGCATCGACCTACACTGGACGCAACAACCTTTGGCTCAAGCTGTGTCGAGTTTCTTCTTAAGAACAGGTTTATTCCAGACGAACTGATAGCAGCATACGAATCTCTGAGCCAAGATCTACTGCAACGGATACAGTGGTGTTACGAACGCTGTCCTGAGATCAAGCTCATCCGGACCCATGGCGACTGCCACAGCGGCAATATTCTCTGGACTGATGATGGCCCACACCTGGTGGACCTCGATGATTCACGCATGGCGCCAGCGGTACAGGACCTTTGGATGTTTCTGTCCGGCGAGCGAGAAGACAGAGAGATAAGTCTTGGCATTCTGCTGGAGGGTTATACCGCCTTTGCAGATTTTGATCCGGCGCAGTTAAACCTGATAGAGGCGCTGCGGACCCTGCGCCTGATGCACTATTACGCCTGGATCGCCCAACGCTGGGAGGATCCAGCCTTCCCAAGGGTTTTCTCGTGGTTTAATACGCCGCGGTCCTGGGAACAGCATATCCTGGATTTGCGCGAGCAAGCTGCCCTGATGGATGAACCGGCACTGGCATGGCAATCCATGTCCTGAAGACTGCTGCAGCGGCGAGGATCGCCTCCACCAAAGCACAAAAAGTGCGTCACCTACTGTTGTTACCCCGTTTATGGATCAAGTCGAGCGGTCTAATTCACTAAGAACCTTTGCTACCCTGGTGCCCTACCTGTGGCCAGCAAAACGCCCCGACCTGAAAACGCGGGTGGTTATTGCATTATTCAGCCTGGTACTGGCCAAAGCCGCCAATGTCTACGTGCCATTGGTGCTAGGTGATGCCGTAGATCAGTTGGGAGCCCTCGACCAGCAACACGGGTTGTGGTTGGGAATTCCACTCGCCGTGATTCTTGCTTATGGTGCATTCAGACTCTCGGTGCTGGTGCTAAACCAGTTGCGTGATGCCCTGTTTGCCCGGGTAGCACAGAACGCCGTGCGTACCCTGGCACTACAAGTCTTTGAGCATCTGCACACACTGTCGATGCGCTTTCACCTATCGCGCAAAACTGGAGCACTGAACCGCTTCATCGACCGGGGCACCAATAGCATTCAGTTCCTGCTTTCTTTTGTGGCCTTTAATATCGTACCTACCTTTATAGAGGTGCTGCTGGTCGGCGGCATTCTCTGGGCATTGTTCGGTTTTGCCTATACCGCAATTACTGTGATCACTATCGCGGTTTACGTATGGCTCACTTTCGTTATAACCGCCTGGCGTACCCGTATTCGCCGGCAAATGAACGATGCTGACAACGACATCAGCACCCGTACTGTGGATTCACTGTTGAATTTTGAGACCGTGCGTTACTTCAATAACGAGGCACACGAAGCCACCCGGCTCGACCTTGCACTGGCGGATTATGAGAAAGCCGCGGTGCGCACCCGGGAAAGCCTGTCGCTATTGAACGTCGCACAGGCTGCAGTGATTACCATCGGTGTCACCGCAATGCTGGTACTGGCCGCACTGGATATACGCGATGGCGAGATGACCGTAGGCGACTTCGTAGTGGTGAATACCTACCTGATGCAACTGGCGATTCCGTTGAACATGCTGGGCACGGTGTATCGGGAAATCCGTCAGGCGATGGTCGATATGGAAAACCTGTTCTCACTGATGGATGAGGCGACTGACGTCGCCGATGCGCCCGATGCCGAACCCCTGCATTGCAGTAGCGGTGCGATCGAGTTTCGCAATGTGAGTTTTGGCTACGAATCTGACCGATGCATTCTGCACAACGTCAGTTTCACTGCTAGCTCTGGCAGCACGACCGCGATTGTCGGGCCGACCGGGGCCGGTAAATCTACGATTAGCCGCTTGCTGTTGCGTTTTTATGATCCTGATTCTGGGCAAGTCCTTATTGATAATCAGAATATCCGTAGCCTGGCCCAACACTCGCTACGCCGTGTCATCGGCGTCGTGCCGCAGGATACGGTCTTATTCAACGATACCCTCTATTACAACATCGCTTACGGAGATCCACTGGCTGATGACGACCGCATACTGGCAGCAGCCCGGGCGGCGCAATTACACGATTTCGTCCAAAGCCTGCCGGCAGGCTACCAGACTCTTGTCGGTGAACGCGGGCTGAAACTATCGGGGGGTGAAAAACAACGGGTCGCAATCGCTCGTGCCCTGCTGCGAGATCCAAAGATTTTCTTTTTTGACGAAGCCACCTCGTCTTTGGACAGCACCACAGAGCGTGAAATTCAAGACAATCTGGCCCGTGTTTCACAGGGACGGACCTCACTGGTCATCGCTCACCGCCTGTCCACGGTAGTCGGTGCGGACCAGATTCTGGTACTCGACGACGGCCGCATTACCGAACAGGGCACTCACCCGCAGTTGCTGGCCGAGAAAGGCTTATATGCGCAAATGTGGCAACAACAAAAGAAAGAACAACTGGCAAAATCATCGGCAACGAACTAATTTAGAGTGCCGGCAAGTCAAGAGTCGGCAGACGCCATTTGTTAACTCCGTATAGAGTCAACATACACATCGGCCGACAAGGAAATACATCCCGCCTGGGGAAAAGATGCACTTTTGGGAATTTGCCCAGCAATTTTTTAAATCAATAGGGTGTGACCGATCGCCAAGTCAATATGAATAAAGAAAACATAGACTTTGCCCGCCTGAACGGGTACCTCGAATTGGCAATACCGGGCATCGGGTTGCTGCAATCTGTCGATAAATTCACCGGGGGGCAATCCAACCCGACCTACCGTGTACAGAGCACCGGCGGGACTTATGTGCTGCGCCGAAAACCCAGTGGAAAACTACTGAAATCTGCCCACGCTGTGGAACGCGAGTTCAGAGTTATGCAGGCACTCCAGGACTCAACCGTGCCAGTGCCGCAGACCTGGTGCCTGTGCGAGGATCCGGAGCTTATCGGCTCGGTGTTTTTTGTCATGAGCTATGAAGATGGTCGGATTTTCTGGGATCCAACACTACCGGAACTGACCACGCCAGAGCGTAGCGCTCTCTACCGGCACGAGATCACTGTACTTGCGGCACTGCACTCGCTGGATCCAGCGTCCATCGGACTGGCTGACTTTGGCCGGCCCGGAAATTATTTTGAGCGCCAGATCGCGCGCTGGACCGGACAATACCGTGCCAGCGAGACGGATCGTATTAACGCCATGGAATCGCTGATTGCCTGGTTAGAACCCCACACCCCGCCTGATGACGGCCAAAGCACGCTGATTCACGGTGATTACCGTCTCGACAACCTGATCATCGCGCCCAGTGAGGGTCGGATACAGGCAGTCATCGACTGGGAGTTGTCGACACTGGGCCACCCATTCGCTGATCTTGCGTATTTCTGTATGTGTCTGCGTATGCCAAACACGGGGCAGATCCAGGGTCTTGCCGGTATCGATCCGGTGCCACTGGGCATTCCTCGTGAACACGAGATCGTGGCGCAGTACTGTGAAAGCCGCGGCATCGGCCAGATCGATCACTGGCGATTTTATCTCGCCTTCAGTTTCTTTCGTCTGGCGGCGATCTGCCAGGGAGTCATGAAGCGCGCTCTCGATGGTAACGCTTCGAGTGACAAAGCTATCGCGGTAGGTGGGCTCACATCACAGCTCGCCCAGATGGGTATGGAAGTGATTAATAATCAGGAGGAATAATGGAGGCAATTGTCTGTGAGGCTTACGGTCCGGTGGACGATCTGGTGCTGCGCGAGCTGCCCGAACCCGTGCCTGGGCCAGGTGAGATTCGCCTGCAAATCAGTGCAGTGGGTGTGAACTTTCCTGATGCCTTACTGGTTCGGGGGTTGTACCAGGTCAAGCCGGATCTGCCTTTTGTTCCCGGAATTGAGTGTGCCGGTACCATCGATGCACTTGGCGAAGGCGCATCTGGTTTCGAGGCAGGAGACCGGGTTGCAGCCATGAGCCCGCGCTTTGGCACTTATGCCCAGGCAGTGGTGGTACCGGCCAGCCACGCTTACCTGCTTCCCGCGGGTCTGGAATTCACTCAGGTCGGGGGGCTGTTATGTGCACATGGCACGGCCTATCATGCGCTCGTCCAACGCGGGTCATTGCAAGCCGGCGAAACCCTCCTGGTGACCGGCGCGGCTGGTGGCACAGGTCTTGCCGCCGTGCAAATCGGCTGCGCCCTCGGTGCGCACGTCATCGCAGCCTGCTCGACAGCGGAAAAATTAGAGGTAGCGAAACGCCACGGCGCCCATACCGGTATCAACACCAGTGGGGATGACTTGCGCGAGGCTATACGGTCACTGACCGGCGGCAACGGTGCAGACGTTATTTTTGACCCGGTCGGTGGCGAACTCGCAGGCGCCCTCAGTCGTTCAGTCGCCTGGCGAGGCCGCTGGCTGGTGATTGGCTTTGCCGGCGGTAAGATACCGCAACTG
>MPLX02194442.1_pt1 | contig 10837 bp, 5 predicted proteins | sample 1617341 | NCBI WGS metagenome assembly MPLX02 (sample SAMN05944804, study PRJNA350692) | marine metagenome | biome: marine; feature: ODZ; material: water; isolation source: 120 m water sample filtered on 0.2 um supor filter | place: Pacific Ocean | collected 2012-04-08 | depth 120m m | reverse complement strand
TTGATCCTCAGTACCTGTGCCAGAAAAACCAGAGTTTAAAACAAAAGGATTCGGCACAACATATACCTTCCCCATTTTGGCAACAGCACCAATGTTTTTTTGAATACGGGTAATATTGGTCTTGCCACTTTCCATATTCAGATCGTTTATGGATGTGACCGCATAGAAGGCAAAATCACCAACCTTGAAATCTATATCATCATCAATCATCTCGTACAGATTTAGCGAATCCACTATTGCACCGGCGACAGTGACATTCAACAGCTTCCACGGACCAATCGGATGAATACTGCGATAGACATTAAATTTCTCAAGATTACCAGCAGCGTGCGTAAAAGATTCAACGGCACGTCCCCAACGTAACCGGACTGAAGCATCATCAAGAGTTTCAACCGTTATGCCTGGTGCCGGATAGGGTATCGGTACCGCATAATTGCCATCCTTAGAATTATTCTCCGGCCAGCAGACCAATTCTCCGTCAGCCCAGGTAGAATCATGAGGTATCACCTGTCCGGTGTAGGCTTCCCAGGCTTTTCGGGCCACATCATTCACTGTAATGACATCAGAGTTTACATAGTCGGGGTATCCATAATCATCAATATAGTTTTCGGTTATCACCTGACCATCAATAACGACCCTGCGATTCATGGATGGAACGGTGCCCCACAAATCATCTTTTTGATGCCCCCCCCAGTATTGCTTTGTAGCATCTGCGCCATAGCCTGCTACCTGGGCAAAGGAATACTCTAGTGTATCTCCCTTGGATAAAGTATAAGGACCAAAAGCAAAACTACGGCCGGGATAATCCGAATTACTATGCTTGAACTGTGCGCGGCCTACCCATGCGGGATTCAGGCCCCAGTCTTCGATTTCAGTTTCATTGTAAAATCCGTTTGCACGCGGGCCCATCCTCAAATGTGGTCTACCATTAGCCATAATTACTGCGGATGAAAACCAGCCATGAGTCAGATAAGTGTGATAGGGCTGTTTGAGGCGGAACTGATCGTCCAGTTCCTGTCCTGTTGGCCCATATTCACTGTTAACGGAAGTTGAATCAGGTCCATCAAACACAGTCAGATGGTTTTGATCATAATACAGCATGGTATAGCCAACTGCAGCCGGACTGGCGAAACCACCGCCATTTTCCCCGCTGGAGGCAAACTCCTGAAATAATTCCGGAGTCGGTTCCGGTTTCCCGGCCAGGTCAAAATCACCTCCCGTCTCACAGTCCATATTGAACGCCAGCCAGTAATCAGGGTCAAATGATGCCCAGTTATCCCCCTGGAATATACCGGGTTTCCATTTCCATTCATTATAGTGACGCTGATAGCCATACATAGACGGAGCAAAACTCTGTGCAAAATAAATGAGTACATCCACCAGTGTATCCACCGTGTCCATCTCAATGGTGGTTGGGTCCATATCGGTATTTCCGGTGAATTCAAATTCATATTCATGGAGAACAATATCATCATAATCAGGGTAACTGTATGATCTGGTCGTACGCTGCACTGTCAACCCCACACTGGTAGCCCATTTCGCATATATAATCTGCTCAGCTTCATTGGGATCAAAATCAGGATTCAGACTGCCATCATCCAGTAGTGGATAGTTCCGTACTTCATAAAAACTGATTGGAAAGGTCCAGACCCCAACACTGGTCTCAGGTCCTCCGTCGCCAATCATGCCGCAGAAGGCGAACTTTTTATCGTTATATCCCAGACTACCGGGATAATTGACCGCAATATGAATACCGCCACCAAGGGAATTATGCTGACCATCGTATTCAACACCTTCCACAATTGTATTTGACCGGCCCGGCCATTCAAACATGGGTTGGGCCGACCATTCTATTCCGTTATTTTTCAGGGGCTGGGACAAAATACCATTATTAAACACTGATTCGTGAAGCATGCCACGATCGTGGACAATATATTCGCGCTGAGCCAGCAGCGATTGGCTGATTATCAGCAGTATAAATGCGGTTTTAACTGAATTCTTTGTATTCATCACTGTGTGCATTCCTGATCTGTAATGGAGCCAGCGAGACATTCCGGATGATCCCAGAAATCCCACACACTATTGCCTTCGCCTGCATCGCCGGTGTCTGCGATTCCATCCAATCCAAAATCTGAAAATTCCTCAGCAGGGTCCCATACACCATTTTCATTTTCATCCGTAAATTCCTCAGCAGGGTCCCATACACCATTTTCATTTTCATCCGTAAATTCCTCAGAAGCATCCCAGGTCCTGTTTCCATTTGTATCAGACAAGCTTTCAGGCATAGGACAAATTGAATTTTCCTGAATAGATAACACGTCTAACTGTTCGGCCAGAGCACAATTAAGATTATCAATGCCTGTGATAGTATTCCCTTTTAACCATAATTCTTTGAGCCCAACAAGTTCATTAATAAAAGATGGAACCTGATCTAAAAAACTGTGCTGAACTCGAAGAACCTGAAGCCCAGTAAGATTGCCAATCGACTCAGGCAATTGGGCAAGCCTGGTATACTCTAGCCGGAGCTCACTTAATTTAAACAGATTCCCGATCTCTGATGGAAGCGAATCCAAGTAAGTATTTATAACGTGTAATTCTTCAAGCTCTGCTAACACATCAATTGATCCCGGAAGCTTTGATACGCGAGGATTAGACAGCCACAGATATACCAGGCGGCCATTCCGCCAGTGCTGAATGCCCAGGCCCAGGGGTTCTATCACTAATGGACTATTTCTAATTCCATCAGCATCATAATCAATATAGATTTCCTGGTCCCAGATGCCATTGCCTTCCCCATAGTCATCTGTTGAGTTAACACCATCCAGCCCCCAATCATCATAATCTTCTCCCAGGTCCCAGATACCATTCCCGTTTAAGTCGTCAAATGGCTCCACATCGTCGTAGACACCATTGTTATTATCATCAGAAAATGGTTCTCCCACATCATACACACCATCTTCGTCAAAATCAAAAAAGCTCTCTCCCTCATCGCGAATACCATTATCATTTAAGTCGTCAAATGGCTCCGCAAGATCCCAAATACCATTCCCGTTTAAGTCATCAAATGGCTCAGACCCATCCATCTCATCATTACCGTTCAAATCAACCAGCATAGGCTCCCTTGACTGCAGATCGTTCAGGTCAATAATGTCCTGCAAAACTGCCAGGTCGCCTTCATTGTGTTCAATTAATTCATCCTCGCAACTACTCCAAATCAGTACTGAAATCAACACAGCAATTACTCGTGCGCTCTCAAACACAATATGTAAACAGGCAGCCATTGCTTCTTGCAGTCTTATCATCAGTTTATTATCAGACCGAGCTTAAAGTATCGTGGTGTGTTTCGCAGAAAAATAAGTTCTTGTCGATATAGTAATGGGTCCCAATCATCGAAAAGCATCGGATCGCCAATATCATTGGTTTCATCATCATCATAATACGTTTCCCACCGTGTCACAGCGTTTGCATTATCAAACAATGCATAGGCATAATCCCTCTGGTTCAATAGGTTATAAACTTCCACATAAACTGACAATCTCGTTTGTTTTAGCCGAAGCATTTTTTGCATTCTAAGCTTAACATTATGAAAAACAGGTGTACGCTTGTTGAACTTGACACCTAGACCGCCATCATCATATGTGTACGGACGCCCACTTTGGAGAGAATATCTCAAACTAAGTACCCAATCAGACAAGGGCCGAAAATCCTTAAAAATTATGGGACCATTGTCTCTTCCTGTTCTATAGCTGAAATTGGATACAAATCGATGGGTTCGATCAAAATTGAGATATTCATCCTCTGGATCTGGTAACTCAACCGGAAGCTCACCTTCATCCGGGTCTTCTATATATTTGATATCTGCATCAAAAGGGGTAGCGCTCTTACCTGTCGCAACTTGAAAATTATAGCGCATAATTACCGTGAAATCCCCATGTCGCTTTTCAAAGCTTGTATGGAACCCTTTAATATCGGCATACTCGCGATTGGCAAACGTTTCGTAGAGATTTCCTTTTTCATCCTCGTAATAAACATGTTGCACAAGATCTTTTACATCCTTGTAATAGGCACTGACTTCCAGGACTGAGCTAAGCCTTGTAATATATCGTACAAAACCAAGATCATAGGCTGTTGTTTTTTCCGGACGTAATCTTGGGTTTCCTAATCGACTTACTGTAAAGGATTCAGTTTCATCGCCGAGACTTGTTGTAATGTAATTATCAAATATTTTTGTAAAGTCTGGCCGCTGGGTAAAGGTCCCATAATTGACATGTACAACTGTTTTTTCAGATACAGGGTATGCCAATCCAATACGCGGCTGTAAGCTTGTAAAAGTTTTTGATTTTATTTTCAATGCTTTATCCATATCATAGTATAGCTCTCGCTCATTGTATGGTATTGACGGATCAGGATTATATTCGGGATTACGAAGAGGAGAAAATATATCAGAATAATAATCATTGTCAAAATCGTAAATATCGTATCGCAGTCCCAGGTTTGCGATCATTCCCTGAAACTCCAGCTTATTCTGAGCGTATAGCGCACCTTCGAACGGATTCCCGTTAAATTTAAATATGGATACACTGCCGGGGTTATCAATACCCTGTTCCCTATTAACATTTAAATCATACAGGTTGTACTGCCAGCCCAACTTTGACAGAATACTATTATTTATTTGGTGGGTGTAAAAACCAGACAGGCTGAATGTTTTGGTGGTACTTCCTCCACGATTCTTTGCAAAAATATTATTGGTCAATCCTCCAGGAGCTGAATATTTAGTTATATAGCTATTCGCATTTTTAATGAGATATACACCAGGTTCACGCGTCGCAATATGGTCTTGATCATCCGTATATAGATACCGAGCATTCAGTTCTAACAGTGCCGCCTGTGAAAAGACATGTATATATCTGAGCCCTGACTCTAATACGTTTGTTTCATGATAAATATTTTTATGTTCCAGTTCAAACAAGTAGGGGACGCCAATCCCTGGCGTAATCGTATTATCAAATCCATTATAATAATTGAGTGATAGATGCAGTTTATCTAAAGAACCTATGTCATTGGTTAAGTTTGCCATAACTTGGCGCTTACGTTTTGGCCATACTGTAGGCAATTTTTCATGCTCAATTTGTTGTGATCCGGTCATAAATATTCGGGATCTGGAAGATATAGGCCCTCCCAAGGATAGGCTGACACGGTAATCTGTTTTACTCTCATTATCAATACCAAGTTCACGTGCATAACCCAAAAATTGTTTATAGGCTAACTCAGCAAACTTGAGACTGTCTTCAAGTGTCATTTCTTCCGGCATATACTTAGTCCAGTTTGGCGTAGAATTTGTGAAAAAAGCCAGGGAAGGGTCGTTCGGATCCGAATTCATCCATGTCTCTGGGCCACTATAAAAAATATCAAACGGAGAATTATCTTCCATATCATAGTAATTACCACCCCAATTTCTAGCGTGTGGCAGTGTGCCACTAAAATCACCGCGAATAACCCACTTACTGCTACCCTCCTTTGGCACCATATTGATAACACCAGATTGCGCATTGCCATATTCAGCACTGAAACCGCTGGTGATAACCTCTACTTGCTGCAGTCCTGCAATCATTGGTGTATAGGCCCGTCGATTGCTGAGAGGGTTAACAATGGTCGCACCATTGATCAGGTACAATGATTCACCATCACGTCCGCCACGGATATTGTTATCGACTACGTCTGCCTGCAGATCCATTATATCATCTATATCGGTAATGCCAGCTATTTCTCTGATCTCATCGACCATATACACCTGCTTGGTCACGGTCTGATCAATTTCTATACGATCCTCCCGCTGTGCGGTCACCAGCACTTCTTCACCAGCCAGGGTTTCAATATCCAATGTAAAATTGACCCAGGTGGTTTTATCCACATCAACACGTACCTTGGATCGTTTTTCACTCCGGTAGCCTATCATTTGTGCCTGTATATCATAGAATCCCGGCTGCAGATTTAAAATGAAGTATTCACCTGTTAGACTTGTAGCGGCACCCAAGGGGATTGAAAGGTCAACTCGCTCATCGTTTACCCACTCCGATGTAATAATAATATTGACTCCCACAAGCGGAGTTTGAGAACCACCTTCCTTTACCAAACCAGCTATTTTACCAGTTGTCCCGGCAACAAGAAATGAGCTTAATAAAACACTGGCTGAAAAGAATTCAAGTATTTTTAACTGTTTTGCAATCGATGACTTTTTTATTCGCATTTTTTATTAAGCATCCATAGTAACAAATAAAAAACTGTTATTGGCCTTCATCAAATTAACTTTGGCACGCTAAACATTATCAATCATTGTGATAAACTTCTTCCATTTGTGACCATTGTTCATCAGGCTGCCGGTTTTTCAAAGGTATCTGGCAGGGATCGGTAAGTTCCCACCATCTTTGGTTCTCTGGCTCATTTTTCAGTTGTTCCATATCATGGTCAAAATCAGACCCAACATACTCAAAATAACTGAATAGAAAATATTTACCATCATCAAACTGGTGCAGAAAGATAGAGTAATTCTTGATATTATGCTTGGTAAGCAAATGCCGAACACCGGGATGCGAATCTGAATGGAGGGCTTTATATTCCTCCAGCTTATCAGCTTTCAGTTCAATTACATTTCCAAAACGCTTGATATTGTATGTCTTGCTCATTTTAATCCTTTTTTTCTATTTTTTAATAATTTGTTATCATTGGTTGCTAACAGTGAACTGCCAAACGTGTCCGCTTTCTATTCTATCAGCATTGTAGGCATCGACACGCCAAAAATAGGTTTTCCCAGATTCTAACTTCGGTGGTGTAAATATGTTGTTATCCTGCTTATCAAAATATAATTTTGATTCAGGATCGGCATTTCGCACGGCTTCCCTGTCGCTACCAAAATAGACCGCATGGATATTTGACTTATAACCATTTAACCACATAAGATCTGCGTCAAGCTTCACGTCTGTTGCGCGATCCGGAGGTATGGGCGTGGAAGCATTGGGATACTGAAAACCAGGAATCCAATAATTTTCATCTCCAAATTCATAGGGTCCAATATCTGGTGCTTTTCCAAGATAAGACGATTGATTTAATTCTGAAAATTCAGTATTAGTGAGGATGGTTCCAGCATCAATAATCGCAGAATTAGCCCGGGGGCGAAAATCCAAGTTTTTTGGATCGCGCAGATGTAATTCAGCTGCATCAACAAGATTTGTCACCTGTTTGCAAATTGGTTGAACGTCCCTGCGACCATTTGCACTAATGCGATTCGACAAATTATTAGTCATAATGGTATTCTTGTTGGTGCTTTTCCATTTTGGCGCGATCATGGGGATAAGTCCTGATGAGCTGTTGAAACATAAGTTGTTTGCTGCCAAGTGCTTGTCACCTTTCAACTTAATACCACTACTGTTCCATGTTACATTACCGAAAACCTGCCCTCCGACATTAACCGTCTTCGGGTTAATTCCCGCATCAAACCGGATGCCAAGCTTAAGTGTGGAATGAGCCCAATTACGGCGAACAATGGGAGGATTTTTTACGGTGAAACCACCCATCTGAAATCCAGACCCATCATGCTGCAAGCTACCATTGTTAAAGATATGATTATACTCAATAAGACCTCCATTGCGGAATCCCCCAGAAGCACCGGCATTGTACACCGTACAGCGCCTGATGGTAGTTTGACGACTGACCTGAACTGAATGGGCGGCACCCATGCAGCTATAATCAATATCATGAAAAAGACAGTTTTCAATAATGTCGTTACCACCTTTAATCTCCAACGCAATGCCATCTGCGTATTCAAACCGACAATTAATGATACGGTTATTGGATTCAGCTTTATTCCCTTTGTTTTTTATTAAAGGCGATTCAGATACATCCAAATTCCCAAGTACTCTTTTTGAGTAGGCCGGATAAAGTTGTTGTGAGTTTTCTATTGTTATATTTTCAGATGACGCTATTCTAAATGTGGCTCCAAAAAAGTCAATTCCACGAAAATGCAGATAACGGGATTTATCAATTATTAATGTATAAGACATCACTTTTCCACGAACATTTTTCCCACCGGGATTTTTTCTGTCAGGAGGAATGAAATAGACTGTTTTGGTAACTGGATCGAACCACCACTCCCGTGGTACATCCAGACACATGGGACCTTCAAAATAGTAATAAGATTGTCCGTTTTTCTGATTTTTCTTCTCCCAAAAATCAGGACGGAAATCATTTAAGTTACACCATTTTCTGGCAGACTTCTGAAGTGAACCGCTATTAGCAAATGTAGTGTCATAATTAAAATATTCCTTCCCAGACTCATGGTCGGTCACTTCACTGGCAAATGACATCCAGGAAGCAATATTCATTATAGCAATGGCACCGGTGAAGTCTACCCCGGTTTCCCCCAGAGACTCTGTGTTGAAGTCATCTTTTATATTCTGATGATAATATCCATCTTGTTCTTTCTGACGTGCACGTTTTGAATCAAAAGGACGCTCATCGTATAAGGTGCCAGGCACACTTTTCTTGGAAGCATGGCGATAAGTTTCTTTTATCCTCCAGAAATATTCGTCAGTCATATGGGCGTTTGGCCATCGGGCGGCAGTCATCATACTATCTTCGTAAAATAGCTGCCATATATCAAAATCCAATTGGGTAGAAAAAACTCCCTTTTTGCTAGCCTTCCACTTGCTGGTGATAGATCTGGTCCCATCTAAAATAACTTTCTCATCCTTATAGGCGGTAAATATGATCGGTTTCCGCTTCTTTCCCTTAAGATTATCTATTTTAATTGATTCCTCATATCGACCACCACGGATATAACAAATATCACCGGACTTAACCGATTTCACCGCCTTTTGAATTGTGCGGAACGGTTTTTTCAATGTACCGGAATTCTTATCATTACCATCTGGAGAAACAAAGTACTCTGCGCCGTATCCAGATGTAATAAAATTAACAAGAATTAGTATTAAAATTATTTTGTCCATAACTGTTACTTCTTTCCCTTAGGAATAATCTTGAAAGCCAAAGCATTGCTTCCATTATAATCTAACGGGACTGTAAGCATCAAACCATCGTTGGTTTGTTCCCATTGTATTTGTTCTTTAAAACCCAACAGGCTCACTGATTCTACTTTCCCAAATCCAATTTGACTGTGGTTTGACAGTGAGGTTATCACGGTTTCTTCGTTCCCTGGATGATCCAGCAGAATGGCATAGAGGGTATCTCCCCTAGTGGTAAAACGGATATCTTTGGCAGTGTAGCTCACCTTATTCTTCTTCTCACTGAAAGCACCGCCACGCTGTCTGGTGGGACCTTCTCCATATTTCACCCAGGGCCTGGTACCATAGATAGCCTCACCATTAACTTTCAGCCAATCTCCTAATTCTAACAATCGCTTTTTTACTTCATCTGGGAACGTGCCATCAGCCCGCGGTCCAACATTCAGTAACAGACAGCCATTTTTACTGACAATATCTACCAGGATATCAACCAGTTCATTGACAGGTTTATACCGTGGATTTTCCACATAACTCCAAGATTTTTCATCAATTGATGTGTCAGTCAGCCAGATAAATTCACTGAGCGCATCATTCCTGCCGCGTTCGAAATCCAATATACCTGCACCTTTGGGTAAATCCTTATCCTTATAGGTAACCCCAACTTCCTTGCCTAACTGCAATCCTTTATTATAATAATAGCTGAGGAAACTGCGTTTATGCCCATCAAATTCTTGTAGTGATGAACGCCAGAATTTTTCTCTTTGCAAACCACTATCAAACCATAGTAAATCGGGTTCATATTTATCAATTACTTCGATCACCTTTTCTTCCCAAGCCTGCATGTATTCCCGAGAAGGTGGATCTTCTACAGTATGTACAGGGGGATAAATCTTATATACTCCAGCATATTTGGGATCTTCCGTATCATAGCGTTTATCTTCAGTGAAGGAAACTTCATACCACCACCATTTTCTGGCATGATGAAAAGATGTTACAAATTTCATTCCGCGTCCTTTTATAGCCTTGCCCAACTCACCGACAATATCTCTACGTGGACCCATATCCATCGCATCCCATTTAGTCAGGTCACTATCCCACATGGCAAACCCATCATGATGCTCTGCAACAGGTCCGGCAAACTTGGCCCCCGAATTAACAAACAAATCTGCCCACTCATCAGCATCAAAATTATCAGCAGTAAAAAGAGGAATCAGGTCTTTGTAGCCGAAATCAGCAGGATCACCATATCGTTCCTTGTGAAAAACATAAAAGTTTCCATTTTTCTTTTTTTTATTCAGATACATTCTGCGGGCGTACCACTCATCTCCCCATTCAGGAACAGAATAGGGACCCCAATGTGTATAAATACCAAATTTCGCATCCCGAAACCATTCCGGATTCGGGTGCTGCTGTAATGATTCCCATTCATCTGTGTATTGGACAACGCTATGGGAAGACTCCTCCTTATCAAGACTAATCTTGTATCCTTTTATCATACAACTACTAATCAATATCAGCATTAATATCATTTTCAATATGTTTGAATTACTATGCAATTTTCTGGACATTATGGTTTCCCCGGATTAAGTGTTTTTCCTGATCGTGTTCCAACCGAAGAACCCTATTACCAAGAAACAAACGAAAGGCAGGCAAAAGCTTGCACGGGTACTGGACAACATAAAATCTCCGATTGTAAAAGATGGCATATCTATAATTGCTCCCTGCAGAGGTGGCAGAAGAGAACCTCCACCAATTGCCAAAATTAATCCAGCCGATCCAATTTTAGCATCATCTCCCAATCCTTTAAGAGCAATACCATA
>MPLX02205016.1_pt1 | contig 10840 bp, 9 predicted proteins | sample 1617341 | NCBI WGS metagenome assembly MPLX02 (sample SAMN05944804, study PRJNA350692) | marine metagenome | biome: marine; feature: ODZ; material: water; isolation source: 120 m water sample filtered on 0.2 um supor filter | place: Pacific Ocean | collected 2012-04-08 | depth 120m m | reverse complement strand
CCAACGACTTCCTGCTAAAACCCGGGCACGTGCGGTGGTTTGGGCAGACGCTGGGTGATCGTGTGCAGGTTCACGAAACCGGCGGGCACATGGGTCAAATGTGGCGCCCCGAGGTTCGTGAGGCGTTGCTTGAAGCATTGCAGAACGCAGGAAGCTGAACATGCCCCCGGCGCTGGCCTTAATACTTGATAAAGCCGGTGCGTTCGCGCCACCACTCGTAATCACGATGACCGTCGGCATCGTGTCCGGGCATTCCCCATGCATATTTCACGGGAATCTTAGTGGTCCGGCTTCGCCAGATTTTTATCTCCGAATGACCGTCGGCGAACGCGAACGAGCAGCCGCCGTTGTGGTGCGAAGCCGGAGTATCCCCCCAGTGTGCACGATCCCAAGGGTTGATGAAATATCCATCGTTAATCGAGTCGGGATGTTCGTCCAAGGTGACCCACGTATTGCCGGGTGACGGCACGTCCGAGATTTTCATGAACTGCCGATACTGCTGGAGCAGTGCGTTGCGTCCGCGAAGGGTGGGATCGTTCTTGTTGAGCGAGTCAAACCGGCCAAAAAAAGCATTCATGACGTTGCTTCTCAGTCTGCCGGGATAGCCACGCTTTCGCTGATTCATGCTCAGGTAGTTGTCAGACGGGCATTTGTAAATCCCAAACGCGGATCCGGTGTATCGGGCCAGCACTCCGTTCTTGACCCAGGCACGGTTGGTGACACTTCGTGAAATAACGTCACCTCCGGCTCCCCATGTCATGACATTGTTGACCCAGTTGTCGAACTTTCCTGATTGAATGGACTTGACCGTTTCACTCACCCCGAAATTGTTGCAAACGCGGTCGTTGAAATCGGTCGCGTAAAGATGCCATGCCTGCATGAGCTGCCGGGCGTTGTTGAGACACGCGATCCCCTGCCCCTTTGATTTTGCCTTGGCCAAGGCCGGCAACAACATGCCTGCCAAAATCGCGATGATGGCAATGACGACCAGCAGTTCAATCAAAGTGAATCCAGTCAATCGTTTCCTCGAAACTTTTCCGCTCATCCCAGTTTCCTTTCGCCGAATCCAATCTTGTGTGTGAGAAAAGAAGAGTGGAGCGGGCGATGGGAATCGAACCCACGTGTGAAGCTTGGAAGGCTTCCGTTCTACCATTGAACTACACCCGCAACCGCGCCGAACCTACCAACCCGGCTTGCGTTGTCAATCCACCTTCTTTAGCCTGTGCGCCCGTGAGTTCTATGCTGCTCAAGGGAGGCCGCCTCATCGATCCCGCAAATGGCCTTGATGAAACCGCCGACCTGTTGCTTGCCGACGGGAAGGTGGCCGCCGTCGGCGCCGATGCGCCTGGCCAAGCGCTGAACGACACGCCGAAGATCGACGCCACTGGCAAGATCGTCTGCCCGGGATTGATCGATATCCACGTTCACTTTCGCGAACCGGGCCAGACGGCCAAGGAAACCATCGGAACCGGCGCAGCGGCAGCGGCACGGGGCGGCTTCACCACCGTCGTCTGCATGCCCAACACCAGCCCGGCGATCGACAACCCCGGCACGGTGGCGCTGATCCAGGACAGCGCCGAACGCCTCGCCAAGGTCAACGTGCTCACCACCGGCACGATCACCAAGGCTATCTCCGGGAAGGAACTCGCGCCAATCGGCTCGCTGAAAAACGCCGGCGTGGTTGCCATCACAGACGATGGGCATTGTGTGCAGAACAACGACCTGATGCGCCGCGCGATGGAGTACGCCACGATGTTCGACCTGCCGGTGATGGATCATTGCCAGGACTACTCGCTCGTCGGCTCGGGCGTGATGCACGAGGGCTACTGGAACAACACGCTTGGCCTGACCGGCTGGCCAAGCGCGGGCGAGGAGATGATCGTCGCGCGCAACATTTTACTCGCGGAAAAAACCGGCACGCACGTCCACTGCCAACACATGACCACCGCCGGGAGCGTGCGGCTTATTCGCGAGGCCAAGTCGCGCGGCGTGCCGATCTCCGGCGAAGCCTGTCCGCACCACTTCACACTGACCGACTCGGCGATCGCCGGCAGTGATAAGTTTTGGCCCGAGGACGGCAAGGGTGTTTTTTGCGCGGGCGACGGCGATCGGCCCACTTGGCCGGAGTACGACACGAACTTCAAGATGAATCCGCCGCTCCGCTCCGCTGCCGATCGCGAAGCAGTGATTGAGGGCGTCGCCGACGGTACGCTGGAGGTCATCTCGAGCGACCACGCGCCGCACTGCGACTATGAAAAGGAGGTCGAGTTCGCCAACGCACCGTTCGGCATCACCGGCCTCGAGAACGAGTTGGCGGTATCGCTGATGCAACTTTATCACAGCGGCCGCATGCCCCTGAGCAACGTGATCGAACGACTGACCGTCGCGCCGGCAAAACTGATTCACCTCGACCGCGGCACGCTCGGTGTTGGCGCCGTGGCGGACGTGACCGTGTTCGACCCCGACGCCGAGTGGGAGTTTCGGCGCGAAGATACAGCCAGCAAATCGGTCAACAACCCGTTCCACGGCTGGACGCTCAAGGGGCGCAACGTCATGACGATCGTCGGCGGGGAAATTGCTTGGCAATAAATCACGAGAGAGCCGCGCTTGACCAAGCTCTTGGCCGGTTCAACGCGTGACTCCTCGGTCAGTGGCCTCGACGAATGAAACCAAGTGCTTCACCTCGTCCAACTCCGGCAGTTCGCTACGGATGACCTCAAGCGCGTTGCCGATGGTCAAGCCCTTGCGAAACAGCAGTCGATGCGCACGCCGCAGCGCCTCTTGTGCCTCGGTAGCGACGCCGTTGCGCTCAAGCCCTACCTTGTTCACAGCACGGGTTCGGGCCGGGTTGCCGTCAACCATCATGAACGGCGCCACGTCACTCACCACTTTTGCACAGCCGCCGATGATCGACATTCTGCCCAGGCGACAAAACTGATGCACCGCTGACAGGCCGCCGACAATGGCGTAGTCCTCGACGATCACGTGGCCTGCCAGCGTGCCGTTGTTGGACAGGATTGCGTGGTTACCCAACAGCACGTTGTGGGCGATGTGACTGTAGGCCAGGATATGGTTATCCGATCCCATCACCGTCGCCTCTCCGTCGCCGGTAGCACTGTGCACAGTGACGTTTTCGCGGAAGGTGTTGCGGTCGCCGATGCGCGTCCACATCGTGCCGCCCTTCCATTTCAGATCCTGCGTCTTGAGGCCGATGGCGGAGAAGGGGAAAAACTCGTTGCCACTTCCGATCTCGGTGTGGCCGTCGAGGACGACGTGCGAGTGCAGCTGGTTCCCCTGGCCAAGCGTGACGTGTTCACCAATGACACAGTACGGGCCGACTGCGCAGTCGTTGCCAATGGAGGCGCCGGGGTGGATGACTGCGCTGGGATGAATCTCGGACATTAGGTTGTTATTTATCCGCTAGAGTAAACGTGATTTCGGCTTCGCTGACCACCTCTCCGCACACCGTGCAAACGCCCTTGGCTTTGGCCACCTTGCCGCGGGCACGGAGCAATTCGATGTCGATCTGCAGTACGTCGCCCGGCTTGACTGGCTTACGCCATTTCACCTTCTCGGCTGACATAAAGTAGGCGATCTTGCCTGCGTTATCCGCCTGCTTGAGCGTAAGGATGCCAGCCACCTGGGCCATGGCCTCGAGTTGCAACACGCCCGGCATGATCGGGTGTCCGGGGAAGTGCCCCTGAAAAAACGGCTCGTTGAGGGTAACGTTTTTCTCTGCGGTGATCTGGTTACCGTCAATCCGCGTCACCCGATCCACCATCAGGAACGGGTAGCGGTGCGGCAAGATTTGCATGATCTGCTCGGCGTCCAGCAGGGCTGTTGTTTCTTCGCTCACTTGGGTTGGGTTGGGTTGGGTTTGCAGCTCGGCCGGGGTTGTGACTGGCTTGTCGTCCGGCGGGGAAAAACTTTGTGCGGCCACCAGCGGTCGGCGTGCCTGTTGTAGGATGCGCTTGGCCAAACCGCAGTTGGCGGCATGCCCCGGCTTGACGGCGACGATGTGCCCGCGCAATGGCGCACCGACGAGGCTCAAGTCGCCGATGATATCCAAAATCTTGTGCCGCACGAACTCCTCGCGGTAACGCATCGGCTCGGTGGTCAGCACGGCGTCGTCGCGGATGACGATGGCATTCTCAAGGCTGCCGCCTCGGATGAGGCCGTTTTTGATGAGGTACTCGATCTCCTCGTAAAAACAAAACGTCCGCGCCTGGGCAATGTCGCTCTCCCATGTCTCGGGCGTCAACTCGACGCTGAAAAACTGGGTGAACCGCCCACCTCGGTCGGAGCTGGTGCAGGTGATTTTGAAGCCGTCGTGCGGGGAGGCACACATCACCGTGCCGCCGTGTGAGTAGTCGATCGCTGCGGTGATTTGAATCGGCTCGATGCGCTCGGCCTGCGTCTCGATACCGGCCTCGCGGATTATTTTGCAGAACTGACGGGCACTGCCGTCGGCGACGGGCGGTTCGCTTGAGTCGAGCTCGATGACGGCGCTGGTCACGCCAAAACCGTACAGGGCCGCGAGCACGTGCTCCACCGTCTGCACCTTCGCGTTGCCCTTGGACAACGTGGTAGAGCGATCGGTCTCGGTAACGTTCCCGACTTGCGCCGGGATCTCCACGCGGCTATCGAGATCCACGCGACGAAATAGAATTCCGCTGTTCGGTGGCGCAGGCAACAGGGTCATCGAGACCTTGTTCCCGCTGTGCAGGCCGATGCCGGAGAAGCTCGTCGGCTTAGCCAGTGTTTGCTGTTGCAACACAGGGCGGATTAAACAGGTGCTCGGGGCCGTTGGCAAGGTCAACGCCCCGGCCCGACTTCCTCCGGCTTAGCCAAGCCGGGTGTGCTAACCCAAAAATGAAGTGTAGCAGCACCCGAAGCTCCGGACCAACGGAACATATGGCGCTTTTTTTACACCGTATCACGTTACTGTTCTTCTCTGGATGCATTGGGCGTCGCTCCGCAGGCGACCGCTAAATCGTTACCCGGTAGGCCACTGCCCTTCAGGCCAAGCGATCCCGCTTCGCCTGCATTTCCAGCCGGTACCAGCCGCCGCTCTTTTTCAATCGCACCTTGCTGCGGAAGGTTTCAGCCATCAAACGGCTTGTCATCATTCGTGCCTTGCGCCCGCCATCCATCACCCGGCCATCGCGCAGTAGCAGCACATGACTGTACACCGACGTGATCTCCTCGACGTGGTGCGTCACGAGTATGAGCGTCGGGGCGTTGCGGCGTTGGCCAAGCTTATCGATGAAGTTCAGGAAATTCTCTCGCGCCGCAGGATCAAGCCCGGCGCACGGCTCGTCGAGCAGCAGCACCTCCGGCTTGGCCATGAGCGCCCGCCCGATCAGAACCCGCTGGCGCTCGCCCTGCGACAGCACCGCCCACGGCCGTTCCGCCAAGTGCCCACAGCTGATGCGCTGCAATACCTTTCGGGCCTCATCACAATCGGCTGCCCTTGGCCTGCCCCAGAGGTCGATCATCGCGTACTTGCCGGTGATCACAGTGTACAGCGCTGGTTCATCATCGGCCATCATCTGCCGGAGACTGGAACTGACCAAACCGATCTTCTGGCGCAGCGTCGGCCAATGGGCCTGACCGAATCGCTGGCCGAGCAGGTCTATCTCGCCCCCGGTCGGAACAAAGTAACCGGTCAACGCACTCAACAGCGTCGTCTTGCCCGAGCCGTTGCCACCGAGAACCACCCAGTGCTCACCTCGAGCCACACGCCAGTTGACACCCCGCAGGATGGTGGCCTCCTCCCGCCGCACGGTGAGGTTGCTGACCTCAAGCACCGGCGCCTCTGTGGCGGTGGTGGTATCGGAGCGAGTGCTCATCGGGACCGGCTCAGCCGCGAATCGTCGCGCCAAGCTCGTCGCGCAATTGATCGATCACCTTCCCGTGCACGGCATCGACCTGGTTGTCCTTGAGCGTGCCCTCGGCGGAGCGATAGTGGAAGGCGTACGCCACGCTCTTTTGCCCAGCCTCGACACCGTCGCCGCGATAGACATCGAACAACTCGACCGACTCGAGATGCTGCGGCTTGGCCTTGCGCACGCTTTGCAACACCGCGTCGTTCGTCGTGTCGTCAGCCACGAGCATCGCGATGTCGCGCCGCGTCCCCGGGAACGCCGGCAGCGCCTTGAAACTGCGCTTGGTCGTGCGGCGCTTCAGCGCTTGGCCAAGGTCAAACTCAGCGAAAAATACCGGGTGCTTCAGGTCGTGCCGTCGGGCAAGCAGTGGCGCGAGTTGGCCAAGCGAGCCAATCGGCTTGTTGCCCAGCTTGATGCTGCCCGACTCCACAAAAAAACCGCCCGGCTCGTCGTGCCGCTCATAGCTGACGCCTCGCATGCCGAACTGCTCGGCGAACTCCTCGATGATCCCTTTGAGGTCGACGAACTCGTTCACCGCCTCGCGCTCCGCCCCCTCGTGAAACGGCGCGAACCGCCGACCGGTCAGCGCAATCGCCAAATTCCATTCCTCCGCCGATTGGCCGTCGGAGTCACGGAATACGCGCCCAATTTCGAACAGCGCCGCGTCGGCGGTATCATGGTTGGCGTTGTGCTGCAGCACGTTGGCCAAGCCGGGCAGCAGGCTTGTCCGTAACTTGTCCTGCTCGCTGCTCAGCGGGTACTCGAGCGAAACCGACTCGATGCCAAGCAACGCTGCCTCCTCGCCGGAAACCAGCGTTTGCGTCTGTGCCTCGTACAGGCCGAGTCCGGTCAGTATCGTGCGAATCTCTGCGAACGCATCGTGCATGGCGTCAAACGGATCGCTGCCGACGCAGCCGCGCGGCGGGGTGGCCGGCACCTTATCGATACCGTAAATGCGAACGACCTCCTCAATCAAATCGACCTCGCACTTCAGGTCAACGCGCGCCGTCGGTATGCGGAACGTCGCCACCGAGTTGCCGTCGCGGGACACCGCCTCAAGGCCAAGTCCGGTGAGCGCGGCCATCTGCACGTCCGGCGGTATCGCGATGCCGAGCAGAGCATCCGTGCGGGCAAAACGCAGCAAAATCTCCCCCGACTCGGCGGGTACCGGGTAGGCATCGACGCAGCCATTGGCCAAGCGGCCGCCGGCCGTCTCGATGATGAGTTGCGCGGCGCGTTGGCTGACCCAGTCGCAACAACTCGGATCGCAGCCGCGCTCGAAGCGGTACGATGCGTCGGTGCTGATACCCAGGCGCTTGGCCGTGGCGCGGATGTTTTGCGACTGAAAATAGGCGCACTCGATCAGCACATCCTCGGTGCCGGGGGGCGATCTCGCTGTTGAGCCCACCCATGATGCCGGCGAGGGCGATGCCCTTGGTTTCGTCGGCGATCAGCAGCGCATCGCCAGTCAGTTCATGTTCCTTCTCGTCAAGTGTGGTGAACTGCTCGCCGACGACGGCGTCTCTCACGACGATCACCGGCTTGACCGCACCATCGGCCTTTGCGAGCAGATGGTAGTCGAACGCGTGCAGCGGTTGGCCGGTCTCAAGCATCACGTAGTTGGTCACGTCAACGACGTTGTTGATGCTGCGGATACCAACCCGCTCGAGCGTGTTGCTCAGCCAACCCGGACTGGGGCCGACCTTCACGCCGCAAACGACTCGGGCATTGTAACGAGGGCAATGTTCAGGGTTGTCAAGCCGCACATCGACGAGCGCGGCAGCGTCCTCATCGCTCGTCGGCAAGTTGGGAATCTCCGGCAGACGAAGCGGGTTGCCGGTCAGCGCGCTGACCTCGAGGGCGATGCCAATGACGCTGTTCCAGTCCGGCCGGTTGGGCGTCACCTCGAGGTCGTAAACCACATCGTCTCCGCTGCGACCCAAGTGCTCGGCGAACGCTTGTCCAACTTGCGCGTCTCCTGGCAGGAGCATCAGCCCAACAGCGTCCTCAGCAAGGCCCAGTTCCTTCGACGAACACATCATGCCCTGCGACTCGACGCCGCGGATTTTACCGACTTTGATCTTGAACGGCTTCTCTCCCGGTTCGGAGGGCATCACGCAACCGGGCGTCGCCAGCGGCACCTTGCTGCCAACCTCGAAGTTCGTCGCGCCGCAGACAATCTGCCGCTCGCCCACGCCGTCATTCACTTTACAAAGGGATAGCCGGTCGGCATCGGGGTGCAACTCCTTCGAGATCACCTCGGAAACGACGATGCCCTCGAAACCACCAGACACCTTTGTGACACCCTCAACCTCGAGGCCGATCATCGTCAACCGCTCGGTGAGTTCCTCGGGCGACCAGTCAAAGTCAACGTACTGCTTCAGCCAGTTGTAGGTTATTTTCATTTCCGAAGGAAAACCGGCGAAAACCGGGACGCCGCACCGTAAGCGAACCACACCAAAATGCGATTGAATTCTTATAACTCGCCCGCATGGCTCTAGACGTCGATGACGTCGTCGTCCTTGGGGCAGTCGGGGGTGGCTTGAGGCCGGGCGCCCCTGTTGTCGCCGGAATGCATTTGAAAATGCCCGACCTGTGCGGCAAATTTCTTTTTCACCCGCTCGCGAATGATAGTGCGGAAGCCCGGCACCATCAGGCAAAAACCGGCCAAGTCAGTCAACAGGCCGGGCGTCAACAGCACGATGCCGCCGATCAATACCAGTAGTCCGTCGGTCAGCTCGTCCGTCGGCACTCGACCGGCCGCTGTCTCGGCCTGTATCCGCGCGAGGATCGAGTAGCCCTGGCTCTTCGCGAGGTACGCACCCCAAGCGCCGGTGAGGATTACCAGCATGATCGTCAGTAACAATCCCACGCGGCTGCCAACCACAGCCAGCAGGTACAACTCCACCAGCGGGATAGTAATAAACAGGATGATCAGTCTTCCGAGCATTTCGTCAAAAATTCAGCCAAGCGCCCGGCCCATGCTCTCGCCGACTCGTGCGTAGGTCTCGATGCCGTTGGCGGTGTTCTCCAGCAGATCGGTGTCGAATCCGATCCGGCCTTTTTCGAATAGCAATGCCACGCTTGAGCCGCCGAAGGCAAAGTACCCTTTCTCGTCGCCCTTGGCCACAGCCTCGCCAGGCATGTAGGTCTGACGGATGGTGCCAACCATCGTCGCGCCGATCTCGACGAACTGCACCTGGCCAAGCCCGGGCGTCTCGATCGACGTGACGACCCGTTTGTTTTCCCAAAAAATCGATGGCCGCGTAATGAGTGCGATGGGGCTGACCGAGTAAAGCCAGCCGTTGATGAAGCGCGGGACGCCGGCCTCTCCCGTGCACGGGAAATGAAAACGATGGTAGTCCACCGGACAAAGCCGCGAGAGGAGCATCGAGCCACCCTCGTAGCGCTTGGCCAAATCGGGGTCGGCGAGAAATTGTGCGAGATCGAACGCCTGTCCCTTGACGAAAAAGTTACTCTCGCCGGTGATGTCAGCGAAAGCCAGATGCCGTCCGTCCGCCGGGAACACCACCGAGTCCGTGGCGGGATCGACTGGCCGCGCGCTTGACTTGAGCTTGCGGTAAAAAAACTCATTGAATGAATTGTACTCGTCCACCGACTCGGCGAACTCGCCCTCGTCCAGGCTGTACTGTTCGATGAATGGCCGGATACGAAGGGAACTTTCGGCCATGCTCATCCTTCGACCGTACCACGCGGAGACGATCCAGCGGCGTATGAGCAGCCACTGGGCAAGCCGGCCAAGTGGATTGCCATACGCCCAGCGCAGCGGCCGCTCACCGTAGATGGCCTCCTTCTTTATCTGACCATCGCGACGATCGATGTAGCGAACTTCCCCATTGGCCAACTGCTCCCCGACGGTCATGAGCCGACAGACTACCCGCCCCTGCCTCGGATTAAAAGAAGTGAGCGGTTGGCTTGAGATGGGACGGTTTACTCGTATATCCGGTCATGCCGAATTGAGCTTTCCCATTGCGATATGTCGATGGCAGTGACGCGTTCGAGCGAGTCCGGCGTCAGCCCCGCATCGATCGCCTCGCGCAGTTCTGTGCCGCCCGAGAGAATGTCGATCGGCAACTTAACGGTCTCGTATTCGTACGGCGGCTGCCGCCAGGCAAACTGGTTCGGCCAGAGCCTGACGATGCAGCCGATCATGGCGACGGTGAATCGATAGGAGCGCAACGTCTGAGAATTTGTCGGGTGCAGAAATAGACCGCCGCACGATTGTTGCGTGAACTTTTGAAAAGTCGGCTCGAAGCGGTAGGGGCGCGCACACAGTCCGTCGAACTCAAATTTCTCAAGCTCGTTCAGGAGCGCCATTGGCTCGATGTACGGAGCGCCGCACAGCTCAAACGGCGTGGTCGTGCCTCGGCCCTCGGACAGCATTGTGCCCTCCAGCAAGACTTGCCCGGGATAGACCAAGGCGCCTTCGAACCGCGGCAGATTTGGTGATGGCGGAACCCACGGCCGTCCATGCTCGGGCCAGTACGAGCCGCGACGAGAGCCCTCCATCGGCACCCAGTGGAGATCGGCGCCGATTCCGCATTCGCGATTGAGGTGTCTCGCGGCTTCGGCCAGCGTGAGGCCGTGCCGCATCGGCATCGGCACACGGCCGACGAAGCTGGCGAACTCCGGATTCAGGATCGGCCCCTCGAAGATATCGCCGCCGAGTGGATTGGGCCGGTCGAGCACGACGACAGCGATGCCCTTTTCCGCCGCCGCCTCCAGACAAAGGCTCAGGGTCCAGAGGTAAGTGTAGACGCGCGTGCCGACGTCCTGCAGGTCAACGACCAAAACATCGAGACCCTCGAGCATCTCCGGAGTCGGTTTCCGCATATCGGCGTAGAGACTGTGTACTGGGATCTTTCGCAGCGGATCGAGCACGTGCGGCGTCTCGATCATGTTGTCCTGCTGTTCGGACCACAGGCCGTGCT
>MPLX02021133.1_pt1 | contig 10858 bp, 10 predicted proteins | sample 1617341 | NCBI WGS metagenome assembly MPLX02 (sample SAMN05944804, study PRJNA350692) | marine metagenome | biome: marine; feature: ODZ; material: water; isolation source: 120 m water sample filtered on 0.2 um supor filter | place: Pacific Ocean | collected 2012-04-08 | depth 120m m | reverse complement strand
GTTTATTACAAATGGAGGGCTGGCGAGTTGGCTCCAACCGTGTTGCTCGAATATGGCGACAGGAAGGTCTCAAGGTGCCAGTTAAGCAACCCAATCGTAAACGGTTGTGGTTTAACGATGGATCTTGTTTAAGGCTTCGTTCTTTAAAACCTAATCACGTATGGAGCTATGATTTTGTGGCAGATAGAACCCATGACGGAAAAGCTATTAGGTTACTGCCAATGATCGATGAGTTTACCAGAAAGTGCTTTGTAATAGAAGTAGAAAGACAAATAAAAGCAGATGATGTTATAGCTATTTTAGCTGAACTATTTTCAAATAGAGGAGTCCCGGAGAATATTCGTTCAGATAATGGATCAGAGTTTACTGTAAAGGCGGTTAGGGAGTGGTTGGCTCATGTCGGTGTAAAAACCGATTACATTGAACCAGGAAGTCCTTGGGAAAATGGATACATTGAAAGTTTTAACGGAAAACTTCGAGATGAACTCTTGAATGGGGAGATTTTTGATACTCTTTTTGAGGCCAAGGTGTTGATTGAGCAATGGCGGATAGAATATAATACGATTTCCGCTACGCTTCAATTGACAGCATAAAACCATCACTCTAAGAGTGGTACTAAAATTTAGGGTAGGTCACCTCTTCATAAGCTCGTTTTTTGTTAATTGATGGCTATGCTGTGTATTTTTTTGTTATAGCTGAAAGCTGACAGCTAGCTGCTTACGATACATTATGGACTTGTCGATCATTATAGTAAATTGGAATACAGATAGTTTATTACAAAAGTGCCTGGAATCTATTGTAAAGTTTACCCATGGTATTCATTATGAAATTATTGTAGTCGATAATGGCTCCAGCGATGGAAGCGTGGGAATGGTGAAATCTATGTTTCCTTCCGTGATTCTAATACAAAATGAAAAAAATGTGGGGTTTGCCAGTGGAGTAAATCAAGGGCTAAAAATAGCAAATGGGGAAAACATGCTTTTGCTAAATAGTGACACGTACATTATGGAAAATACTTTTAGGAAGATGGTCGATGTAATAGATAAGGATGCACATATTGGAGCAATCAATTGCAGAGTCTTATACCCGGACGGAAGGCCACAATCCGCCTATTCCAGGTTCCCAAGCCTTGGCGGGATGGTTTATGAATCCATATCAATTTTGAAATCAATCAGCCGTTCAAAAATATTTTCCAAATATGATGTTTCTCAGTGGGATTATTCTAAATCGAAAGAACTGAGAGATGGGCTTTGGCCGGGTGGAGGGTGTTTGATGATTAAAAGTGAGGTCATTGGAAACGTAGGAAGTTTGGATGAAAATTTTGGATATGCGTATCTGGAAGATGCTGATTTGTGTTACAGAATAAAAAATGCCGGATACACTTTTTATTATCTTGCGGAAGCAACGATATACCATCACCACAGCTATAGTGTTTCTAAAAGCAGTCAGGATTTCAAAGACCTTTTAACTTTTAACCTGCAGCAAAACAAATTTTACTTTTTTAAAAAGCATTATGGGATTTTATATTTAGTAATACTGAAAACATTAGATATATTTAAAAATACTTTAATTGAATTTTATTTATTGATGGCATATTTTTTTACTCTTAAGCAAAGAGAAAAATACAGAAAAAAAATCAAACTATACTCACGACTTATAGCTGGATGTTTTGTGGATCATCGGATAGAATAGACCTTGATTTTATGTAATAGTCCACCGCAAAGATGCAAAGAGCGCAAAGTAAAAGATATTAAAAAAAGAAGATACCTATTCAAAGAAAATCATTGTAGCAGCAATTGAGGTTCATCGGCATCTGGGACCAGGTCTGTTAGAATCAGCTTATGAAGAGTGTCTTTGCAGGGAACTTGATATAAAGGGTATCTCTTTTGAAAGACAAAACCTTATGCGGTTTTGTACAAAGATGTAAAATTGGATGGTGGTTATCGTTAGGATATTGTCGCAGAGGGATTAGTGATCCTCGAATTAAAGGCAGTTGATATGATAGAGCCTATTCATGAAGCACAACTCTTAACATTTTTGAAGTTGTCGAATTTAAAGTTAGGGATTTTGCTTAACTTTAATATATCCATTACGAGAAACGTCATAAAGAGAATAGTTAACAATCTTTAAATCTTTCTTTGCGGTGGGCTAAACTATTACGATTTTACTAAGCAAAAATTTACGTCTTTTTGGGGTGGTCTTTTTTGTAAGAGACTATAAACCCAAAAAAAAAACTATAATCAGAACCCCTGCAAGAATGATGTAAAAATGCCATTTTATTTGCTCTGTATCTTTGGGTGGGATTGAGTGCCAATAATATAAAACTATTGTAGGGCAAAGCTTTAGATTTGCATAAGCAGCCTTTAAGGGTTGCTTATGCTACATGACTGATATTCTATTCATTTTCTCGCTCGTGCATAATTTGGATAAAAATTGACAGACAATATCATGTTTGATTCAATTAAACGCAATTCATTTTTCATCTCCCTTAATAATTTCAGAAGGTATTTTTACGAATCCTCTTTTTTTGATTTCCTCGTTGCTCCACATGCCGCAATACTCGAAGAATTTCCCGGCACTCTCATTATAGATAATACCAATCTATGCAATGCAAAATGTTCGTGGTGTCCGAATAATAAGATACCAGGTAAGAAAGGGATAATGAGTACCGAGCTGTTTGAGAAAATTATTGAGGACTATGCATCAGTCGGTGGGATAGTTCGGTTTGGAACTTTTGGAGAACCGTTATCAGATCCGAAATTCATAAAGAAAATAGAGTTTATACAAAAATTCCCATCGATTTATAAGCTGGAATTAATTACAAACGGTTATGCTTTAAGTGAAGAAATTGCATCTAGGTTGATTGACTACATGGTAGATACGGAAATCAGTTTGGATGAACTGGATAAAGAATTATTTGAGGAACTAAAGGGCGTTTCTTTTGAAAAAACATGGAAAAATCTTATGAGATTGTTTCAAATGAATGATAAGGCAAAAAGGCCTATTGAAATTAATGTCAGAATAAAAACATCCACCAACGAAGAATCGATTCGAAATAATCCCCTTTTTAAAGAACTGCGCCATACTAACTGTACTGTAGAGCTTAATCCCATATCTACTATGGACAGTTTGTCCAATTGGGGAGGCGAGTTTGATAAGAGTTCCTTTTTGTCAGAGAATTGTATTTCGTTTCCTCATAGAGCATACAAAGAATATAATCTAAAAAACCAGGCCCCCTGTCATCAGCTTTGGAAATGGATGGTTATTAATTGGGATGGAAGGGCAGTACTTTGCTGTACGGATATTTACGCGAATGTTGTTGTGGGAGATTTGAAAAAGGAAAAAATTGAAGAAGTTTGGCAAGGTCCTGTTTTGTCAAAAGCAAGAAGAGAGTTTAAAAGCAGAAGCGGAAGAAAAAATGGAATTTGTAGAGAATGTGATTTACACATGGGCTGGCAGTCTTTGAAGTTGTATTATAATACTTCAAATACCCGTATTCGAAAAGGAAGAAGGTTTATTAGTTAGTAAAAAAATATGTCTGAAAAACTGTTCAGGATTATTAAAAATATTTGCTCTCCTACTTTTTACAAAGAGGTTTTCCGAAAACAACTTTACTACTTGTACGAACATTGCATCCCTCTTAAGGAAATGACTAAAGGGGATGACTTGGAGATTCACCCAACAGCATCTTTTCGATACGGGAAAAATATTACCTTAATGGAAGGTTTAGTCGTTGATGCGAATTGCAGCATCTGGGCTTCAGAGAATTCAAAAATCGTTATTAGTGAAAATGTAAGTATTGGTCAAAATACAGTTATTATATCGTCGAATCACTCATTTTATAAAAAAATACCTTATAAAAAGCAGCCTGAAAGTGAAAAAGATATTTTTATTGGAAAAGATGTTTGGATAGGAGCAAACTGCATAATATTACCTGGAGTTACAGTCGGAAAAGGAGTGATCATTGGAGCTGGCGCAATTATATCACAAGATATTCCAGAATTTACTATTGCAGTGTCAAAATGCCGCGAGTTGAGATTTATTAAAAGGTAAAGACCTCTAATATATTTTATAGTGTAGCGGGAATAATGGTAATAGCATTAAAAATATATTTATAATTATGAATGTTTTATGATGTGTTAAAATCAATTCGTTTTATCTCACAACCCTCAGAAAAAGATCATATATTGGGTAATTGAAAGAAAGTTCGTAGTATGGGTAAATTTGATGAGTTTGAAGTTGGGCAGAAGCATAAATTTGAAGTTACAATTACAAAAGATAAAGTTGAAGAATTTATGAGAGTTACGGGAGACCGTAACCCAATACACCATGATGAAATTTTTGCGTCTGATACAAGGTTCGGACGACCTGTTTGTCATGGGATGCTTTTAGCTTCTTTTTTTTCTACCATTGTGGGTATGTATTTACCTGGAGAAGGAGCTCTATATTTAACACAGGTGCTTAACTTCAGAAAACCAGTTTTCGTGGGAGACACCGTGGAAGTTTCTGGAGAAATAATTAAAAAGCAGGGCGCACAGAAAGTTCTTACTCTAAAAATGTCCGTCAAAAAAGATAAGATATTAGTTATCGACGGAAAAGCATTGGTTATGACGGAAACAGAAAAATCAAATACATAGAAAATAAAATGTTATTAAAAGAGAAAGCGGCTCTGGTTACAGGGTCAAGCCGTGGCATAGGGGCGGCAATTGCACTGAAACTGGCAGAAAATGGTTGTCGGGTAGCTGTCAATTATTATCAAAATGATGCTGCTGCGAATGAAACTTTAGAGAAAATGCAGAAATTAGGAAGTGAAGGAATTCTTTGCAAAGCTGATGTAACAAAAGAGGAAGATATCAACGAGATGGCCAAAGACGTAAAAAATCGATTAGGCAGCCTTGATATCCTTGTTAATAATGCTTCTGCCCCGGTAAAATCCAAATTTATTTTAGATTTGGATTGGGACATTATAGAAGAGCAAATTGCCACTGCTGTCAAAGGAACATTTTTGTGTTGTAAAGCTTTTGCTCCAGAAATGGTAGAAAAAAAAGGAGGGAGAATTATTAACATCGCAACTCAATATTCTTTAGGAAATCCTCCGCCAAAATTGGGCCATTATACAACAGCGAAATCCGGAATGGTGGGACTTTCAAGGAGTCTATCTGTAGAGCTTGCTCCATATGGAATAACTGTAAATATGGTGTCACCAGGATTGACAGAAACTGATTTTTCATCGCATATCCCTGAACGCATGAAGCAGATGATAGCTCAACAGACACCTTTGAAAAAGAATACTACAGTGGAAGATGTGGCAATCTCTGTATTGTTTTTAGTTTCCGATGCCGCAAGCCACATTACAGGAGTAAACCTCCCAGTCTGTGGTGGCATGGTAATGCAATAAAATTAAGAATCGTTTGCTATGGAAGATATTTTGTTTCAGCAGTCTAACCTTTCTAATGAGGCAAAGCAAAAAGTTTATTTTTTAGCCAACCTCGTAGTTGCTGAAGATTTGATTGGCAGGAAACTTTTTAAAGAAGCCGAAAAATTGCTATTTATTCTGCATAAAATTGAAGCCAAAGTCGATTTGGATATCCACGAAAAACTGGCAGGCGTTGTTTTTATGCTTGTGAACTGCTTGTTGAGTAAAAAGGAATATGATAGAGCGCTGGCTATCTTAAGCTCTTTTAAAAATACCTTTAAACATAGCGCTAAGTATTTTGCTCTCATAGGAAAAATATTTGAAGGACAAGGAGATTTAAAACAAGCAGTTTCTGTTCTGAAGGAAGGTTGTTACAGTCACCCGAAAGATGTGGAACTTCATTGTACGTTATTTGATTACTTTGAGCTTCAGAGGGAATCTCTACAAGCTGTCGATGTGCTAAAACGACTGACTAATGCTTCTAATTCGCCTTTTACGTATCGAGTTGCCCTTCAAAAAATAAAAACACAACATAATAGAAATATGACAAACAATAAAATAAAAATCGCTTTGCTCTCCAATTTTACTTTTGATCAGATTGAAACGTACCTCGATCTGGAATGCAGATTAATAAACCTCATGCCGAAGTTTTATAATGCAGGATATGATGTATATAATCAGGAAATGTTAGATTCTCATAGCGGTCTTTATAATTTTAAGCCCGATTTAGTTTTGCTCGCTATTCATACAAGGCAACTTTTTCCGGAATTGTATTACGAACTTTCTGAAGTTAATACACAAAAACTTTGGAAAACAGTTGTCCAGAAATTTGACAACCTGGAAAAATCGGTTTCTTGCTATCTGAACAATTCAAAATCAATTGTCTTAATTAACCGTTTTACTATTCCTACATATACACCGCTGAGTATTCATGACTTCATGGAGAAAAATAGTCAGGAAAGAATTGTTAATTATTTAAATAGGAGACTCTTGAAATTGGGGAAAAAATGGTTTAGCAGAATCAAAATTGTTGATTTGGAACGGACTCTTTCTAGGGTTGGGAAGGAATTTGCTACGGATGAAACAAAGAGGATTTTAGCTAAAATGGAAATCGCAGAGCGTGCTATGCCTTTTATTGCAAGAGAATATATGCGTTTTATTAAACCACTTAAATCTAAAAACAAGAAATGTATTGTTTTGGATTTGGATAATACTCTTTGGGGTGGAATCATCGGGGAAGATGGAATAGAGAATATTAAATTAGGAATAGAACCACCGGGGAATGCTTATTTAGAATTTCAAAGACTTCTCAAATGCTTTTATGATAAAGGAATTATTCTCGTTGTAAACAGCAAAAACAATTATGAAGATGCTATGGAAATGTTTCAAAAACACCCTGATATGGTACTAAAAAAAGAGCACTTTGCGTGTTTAAAAATAAACTGGGAAAATAAAGTAAAAAATATGTTTGATATTGCTACAGAGATAAATCTCAATCTTGACAGCTTCATATTTATAGATGATAATCCTGCTGAAAGGAAACTAATTAGAGACTTTTTGCCTGAGGTTTTTGTACTTGAATTGCCAAAAGACCCTTCTGGTTTTTCTAAAGCTCTCAATCAACTGACCGACCTTGATACCTTGTTTTTGACAAAAGAAGACAAGATACGAGGACAAATGTACCTTGGAGAGATAAAACGAAATCAATTAAAAAAAAATAGTGTAACTATTAAAGAATATCTTACATCTTTAAAGATGATTGTTGATATTTTTCATGTGGACAAGTTCTCGCTTCCGAGAATTACTCAACTTATTAATAAAACGAATCAGTTTAATTTAACAACGAGGCGTTACTCTGAGGAAGAGGTTAGAGCTTTTGCCGAGGCATCCTCATCAGACGTGTATGGATTAAAAGTAAAAGATATATTTGGTGACAGCGGCATTGTAGGAGTAACCGTTCTAAGGAAATACAATTCCAGATGGACCATTGATTCGTTTTTAATGAGTTGTCGCGTTTTAGGGAGGAAACTGGAAGAGTCATTTCTTGACCATATAATTTGTAAAGCGATGAAAAATAATGTACTGGAAGTTTATGGAGAATATATTCCTACCAGAAAGAATGCCCAAACAAAATCTTTTTATTGCAATGCGGGGTTTAGTCCGGCTGGAACCAAGGATGGAATTGAACTTTACAACCTTCGGATTGCCGATTATACACCTAAAAAATTCGATTTTATAAAATACAACTAATATGAACGAAAAAATAAAAAATATATTTGTATCCGTACTTGATGTACAAAAAGAAAAAATTATGGAAGAAACATCGATGGATGACATCCCCGAGTGGGACTCTCTGGCGCATGTTAGTCTAGTTTCCGCAATTGAAGAAGAGTTTGACATTAACATGTCTATGGATGAAATTACAAGTATGCTTAGTGTAAAAAACGCAATTGAAATTGTTTCCGATCAATTAAATAATTGAAGACATCAATATATAACTATTTCATTAATCTTTATCGAATTAAAAGAGATGGCATCATTGGTTCTTATTATAAAATTCTTAGGTCCTTAAATTCCACAACACCTTCCCTTCTTAATCTTGATAATATAAATAAAATTTTAGTACTTGCGCCGCACCCGGATGATGATGCCGTTGGTTGTGGAGGGACTTTGATTCGTCTTACAGAAAAAGGATGTTATGGGGAAACGGTTTTCTTTACAAATGGGAGGAAAAACATAACGGATGAGAGGAATGAAATTGCTGAAATCAGGAGAAGCGAAGCATTGAGAGGTAGTAAAAAAATTGGGATTAAAAACAGCCACTTCCTTAACTATTGTGACTCTCGATTAAAACAGGACAATAATGTGGTGGATTTTGTTCTTTCCTGTTTGAATGATTTGAAACCCGACATGGTTTTTACTCCTTTTTTCATTGATAATCATCCTGATCATACCAAAACCGCAAAAATTCTTGCCCTTGCAGCCAATCAATATAATGGAGATTTTTTATGTTGTTGCTATGAATTATGGTCTACTCTTACCCCTAACTATATTGTTGATACAACTTCATTTATGGAAAAAAAAATTGCAGCCATAAAAATTCATGAATCACAAACTAAAGAAACTGATTTAGTTGATTTGGCAAAAGGACTTAACCGGTACAGGGCAATAGCTTCAGGACAGCCGATTCAGTATGCGGAAGCATTCTTTGTCGCCTCAAAGAAAGATTTTATAAAAATGTCCAAATCTCTCTGATATATTCATGGTATTACACTGTAAAAACTTTTTTTTGGAAGATTTTGTTAGTCTACCGGGCGGCAGCCCTTTTGGTTGCAACGCCTCGCCGCTGTATGAATATATGTTTAACAGTTAACTCTTCTCCCTGGAGCGGCTTTAAAGGAGGAGGACAAATCGCGGTCCACTATCTTGCGACATACTTGGCAAAGAACGGCTGCAAAGTTTGGGTTATATACACAGGCAATAATGGGAGGCAAATCCCGTCTTCATTGAGTTATAACGCTATTTTTGCGAAGCATTTCAATGTAAAAACAATTAATTTAAATATATTCTCCGTGGCGTTTCAGGTATTCAAATTAAGCAGAAAAGTTCAATTAGATATTATTCATGGAAATGGAGAAGAAACCTTTTTTCTTCCTTTCATAAAAAAAATAACAGGTTCTAAGTTTGTTCTCACATCTCACTCCCCATTCATCCCTCAAACCGGATTAATAAGAGCGTTGAAGTGTCCCACCCAGATGTTAAAGAGGTTGAATTTTTATTTATTGAGAGCGGCTGCAATCAGAGCTGATTTGCTGCTTACATACAGTAACTTTTCGAGAAGATTAGTCGAAGATGGTATTCGAGGTAAGTATAATAACGCAATAAATACCATTTCTCCGGGTATAGATCCCTCGTGGTTTAAAGTATCCGTTCAAAAAAAAGAAAAAATTTCAAACCTGTTGTACTTTGGACGGGTAGAGCATGAAAAAGGAATAGATATTTTGCTGAAATCTTTTGCGAATGTTCTTCAAAAGTTTCCTGATCTTAAACTTCATCTAATTGGAGAAGGAAATTATATGGATTTAAGCAAAAGGCTTTGTGAAGAACTGGATGTTAGTAATAATGTTATTTTTTATGGCTGGAAAGAAAAAGATGAGATTCAAAAAATTATGAGCGGTTGTGATTTATGCGTTCTTCCATCCAGAATCGAGAGTTTCGGATTAACCATTGCTGAATCCATGGCCGCTGGAATACCGGTTATCTCAACTACAGCAGGGGCGATACCGGAAATCATGAAAGACGGAGAAACCGGGCTATTGGTCCCGCCTGATGATATTGAGGCCTTAAAAATAGCAATTATTTATGCTTTAGAAAATAGAGATAAAATGCAAAGCAGGGCAAAAGCTGCTCAAGAAAAGGTAAAAAAAATTTTTTCATGGGATTCAGCAGCAAAAAAACATATTGAAATTTATAAATCACTTTTATGAAAACACCGGATTCAAAACTTTATTCAAAAGAATATTTTCTCTCCACGGAAGGCATAGATTATTTCAAAAAAGGATTACTCTCTCCTAAGTTTAAACAAGCTGTTAATATGGCAAAGTTAAAGTCAGGGATGAAAATTCTTGATATAGGATGTGGGAGAGGCGATATTGTTCTTGCCTCTGCCAAAAAAAATATTTACTCTTATGGCATCGACTACGCCCATGACGCAATTGAAATCAACAAAGCCGCGAAACAATCGCTCCCGGATAATATAACGTCGTTTTTTTCTGTTCATCAAGCTTCCGGGAATACTTTGCCCTTTAAAAAGTGTATTTTTGACAAAATATTTTTTATGGATGTGGCAGAGCACCTATCCCATTCTGACCTTTTGCAATGTTTGAAAGAATGCAAAAGAACGTTAAAAGAAGATGGGGAGTTAATAATCCATACTTCACCCAACCGGTGGTACAATGATTTTGGCTATCCTTTCTGGGAACAGCCAATAAATAAGATTTTGAACCTGGTTTTTAGACAAAATTTATTAGCAAGAGAAATCCGGAATGAGACCGACTTGAAAGTGCATATTAACGAACAAACTATATTAAGTTTAAAGAATTATTTAGAAAAGGCCGGTTTTCAACCTAAGATTTGGTTGGGGAATGAATATATTAAGCCGTTAAAAAAGATCTCATTGAAAGAACAAATTTTAGAACTCGCCCGTCAGGTAGTATGCCATTTTTTTCCTTTTTCTTTAATCTTTCCTTTAAATCTTCTTTTTTCAAATAATATATGGGCCATAGCTAAAAAGTAGGTGCAAAAAAGATAAGAGAACATTTGTTTCGTAATATAGATTCATTCAATTTTATAAAGCACAAAGTTACTTTTTTTATAATCGGCTACAGGATAGTTTTCTCGTAAAAAAGAAGAAAATTCATTCCTGTCGATATAGTCCAAATG
>MPLX02302581.1_pt1 | contig 10865 bp, 6 predicted proteins | sample 1617341 | NCBI WGS metagenome assembly MPLX02 (sample SAMN05944804, study PRJNA350692) | marine metagenome | biome: marine; feature: ODZ; material: water; isolation source: 120 m water sample filtered on 0.2 um supor filter | place: Pacific Ocean | collected 2012-04-08 | depth 120m m | reverse complement strand
GAATAGTCGTTCCTCTTCCTTCTGATAGGAGAGTACCCTCGACCAGACACATCCCGGGATATACTGTAGCTGTCGATAAGGTGGGCATATTGGGTGACGGTGGAATCCAATGAAGACCAGTTTGATCATACCACATAGATCGTTCCCAGCCTTCCATCGGAATTACCTTTAGATCACATTTGATGCCAAAGTGCTCATTGAACAATATTGCTAGCTCACCAATTGTCATTCCGTGGCGGTTGGGAATTGGGTATTGCCCGACAAAAGACTGAAACTCTTTTCCAACAAGATTCCCTTCAATTGTTACCCCATTAATCGGATTGGGGCGATCGCAGACAACCATCCTTGTATCTGATTCGACACATGTTTTCATGCAATTTGCCAAAGTATAAATAAAAGTGTAGTAGCGTGAACCCACATCTTGAATATCAAAAACTAAATTATCGATTCCTTTTAAAAGAGATGGGGAAGGAGTGAGCGAAGCAGCGTCAGCTCCATAAAGGCTTCGCACTAGGAGACCTGATAATGGTTCGGTTTCATCGGTGACGAGCGCCATGTCCTGATCGACCCCATAGACACCATGTTCAGGTGCTAATATTGTTTTTAGTTTGAATGATTTATTGTTATGAAACTGGCCGATTGAAAATTGCCCATCACTGGTCAGGCTTGTTTGATTTACTACAAGGCCTAATGTGTTTCCGCAGAGATAGTCATTAGGGTTGGCTAGTAGTTTTTCAAGACCGAGAGTGACTTGTTTCATTTAGTTGAACCCCTTTGGTTGAATTCATCTTTCACTTGTTGCCTACGTTGCTACTGGATGTAAACTGAAAGAGAAAAGGTCCTGCTGCCCTCGAAAAATTTTATTTAGAGGGGAGAAATTATTAAGGCCTCAACTCTGTATTGACGGGTCCCTTTTGAGAAAGGAGGTTTTTTGTGACGGAATTATCCGGTTAATGTTGTGATTTCTATGGTTTTTGTTTGTTCTATAGGAGCATTCATTTTACTGGCAGGTCTCATGAGTTTTTTCCAATTTTTCTTTTCCCAGGAGCGGGCTTCATCGTAAAAACGATATTCTCTTTCTTTTTCCTTGAATTGTGAATGATGAGCTATCCACATGTTCCTTTCTCTTTTCATCGGCGCCCATTGGTGGCACATTTCGTGATGTACGGTCAACTCCAGAACTGACAGAGGAATAAAACCCTGCTGCAAGCGGGGATGAATTCGAATGAGTTTTTTCTCTGGGTCGTAGGAACCAAACCTGAAAGAGGTGAGATTATTTTTGTTCACCTTTTTCCCCCATTCGATATTTGCTTTGATTTTAGATCCAAAATACTCGGTGTTGAGTTTTTCGAGTATCTCTTTCAAGTTTACCTTGTCATTGCTAATAAGGCCTAGAGTTGAGGGGTGTTTGTTTTTCGTTTTTTCCTTACTTGAAAGAGATGAGATTGCTTCCCTCGAGCTTGCCGGTAAGTTTTTTTCAGACAGAAGCTTCGTGAGTAATATTTTTTCTAAGGCAGTGACAATGTTCTTTGGAGAAGTATCAAAACAATCAAAGTAATTTTCATTAAACACCTCTACATTGACCACAGCCTCTTGAAGGTCAATTTTTATTTGCCCCATGAAATCAAACCCATCCTTACGGCATCTAAAAATCCTTGAATAGACCCGCATATTTTTTCTAAGTCCCCGGGAGGGGCCAAATATGATACTGCCTGATTTTGGAGAGTTTTCGGAAGTGATGGCGGGAGGTTTTCTCATGCAAGGTGACCCCTCTATAGAAAGCGATATCTTGATTTATAACTTCCAGAAAATATTACTTTAACCTAGGTGCGGTGTCTATAAGCAAAGTGCTTGTGATTTAAAGTTTAGAATAAGTTTGTAATGCAGTTTGCATTAGCTTTCTGTATCGCTTTACAACTATTTGGATTTATTTTAAGCTGAAGTTATGAAAAGCATATTCCAATGGAGCTTATTAAATAATACATTGATTGCATTTTCTTTGTTCGTTATTGTTGCCTGCACAGCCACGAACAAACAAAAAGCGATCGACTCAAATTATGATAGTGCGGCGGATATAGATTTGTTTCTATCTACCAGTGATGAGACTGTAGAAAATCACGTTATTGACCGTTTAAAGTCGCATGATGTAGATTCTGCTCAAATAAAACAACTTTTAAGGGCAACACTTCCAAGACTTAGCCAGAACCCTAAGGGGTTGCAATTAAATCTAAAGCTTAAAATTAAACAAAAAAAATATACATATGCGCTTTATGTCCCAGACTTAGTTTCCACTGATATGCCAATGATTGTAATTATGCATGGCATGGGAGGGAGTGGTGCTAATACAATACAGAAATGGGTTGAACGACTCGAGGATAAGTTTGTCATTCTTTGCCCCACCTATCCGATGGGGGCATGGTGGTCGCAAAATGCAGAAAATTTTGTCTTGCAGTTAATCAATGAAATACGGGCTAAATATCCTATCGACCCCAATCGGATTATTCTTTCCGGGCTTTCCAATGGGGCTATTGGTGCTTACCTGATGGGAATGTTTTATCCCGACCGGTTTGCTGGTGTCGTTCCGATTGCTGGAGGTATCACTAAGCGACTTATGTCTTTCTTAGTGAACCTGAATAATACTCCGATGTATGTTATTCAGGGAGAATTTGACCCTATGTTTCCAATCGAGCTTACTCGCCGAACTTACAAAATTTTATCTGATTTTAAATCTCCAGTTATTTATCGTGAACATAAAGAGCGGGGAGCAGCGCATGGAGGTCATTTTCTTCCAGAATCTGAAGTTCCTGCATTGGTTGAGTGGCTTACCAAACAAAAAAGAAATACCTCTCCTAAGGTGGTACGTATAACCCGAGAAGAAAACCATATGAAGCGCGTTTTCTGGGTAAGAATCAGTAAAGGCTTGAAACTGGCCGCATTGCAAATCCCCGGCCCTGAAATGGAACCGCTCAATATTCATGATGGTAAAATTGCCACCTTATTTGCCATCGATAAGGGGAATAATCGCTTTATGGTAAGAGGAAAAAATGTCTTGGAATTTGAATTGTACCTTTCATCTGATTATATCGATTTTAAAAAGCCAGTGGTTGTAACTTTTCAAACCATACAGGATCGAGGAGACAAACTTACCCCAGGTGAAAAGTTTGTGGCGTATAACAAAAAAGTAGAAAAAAATACAAGCATTCTTCTGAGAAATTTTAAGGAGTTCCGTGACGAAAAATTTCTTTATGATGCGAAAATTACTATTTCCACACAAAATACGGTTAGGTTTGCAGCATCACGATGACTCAGGCAACAAATTCTTTACTAGAAAATAGAAGCCATCTCCTAGAAAAATCGAGAGAACTTCTTGGTTGGCCTTTGATTCAAGAAGCCCTTGCAGGATATGCATGTTCTCCCGTGACATCTGAACTTTGCTGCTCGCTTGCTCCACACTCAGATATTGACTCAGCAAATACTGCACTTAATACCACGGCGGAAATGGTTGAGTTTTTGGCAAGAGAAAATTCTTTTCCTATTAATTCTTTTGAAAACTTTCTCCCTATATTTGAAGAGGCTAAAGAAAGAGAGTTTCTAGATTCTGAACAGTGCCTTTCTGTTTTAAAGCTATTACGTGTCGTTCGGCATGTGCGAAACTCCATAGAAAAACAAGATGGCTTTCCCTTGCTGAAATTAGTTAGCAACCCACTCGACCCAGTCCCCTCGCTATATAAAGAATTAGACCGATGTATTGATGATGAAGGAGCGATAAAAGAAAACGCTTCACCCGAACTCAAACAGGCTACCCGTGATGTGTTTTCTGCAAAACAAAAATTAGAATCAAAGGTCAGTAAGTATTTTTCTGGTGAAACATACAAAGATGTAATCCAAGACAGTTATCATACAGAAAGGGAAGGTCGGCTTGTCATTCCTGTTAAATCAGACAAGCGCTCGCAAGTAGAAGGAATTGTCCACGATAGTTCTGGGAGTGGGCAAACGCTGTATGTCGAACCATCCTCTATAGTTCCATTAAATAATCAACTGAAAATAAATAGAATAGCTGTTGATCGGGAAAAGAAAAAAATTTTGCAGTTGTTGACTAGGCAGATAATTGAATTAGGAGGGGTTATTTCCTCTAGTATGAAGATCCTTGTAGAGCTTGACTTTATTCATGCCCGGGCTAGGCTGGCTAAGGTAATGCAAGCGAGGTTGTGCCCTATTAAACAGGGATCTGAGTTGCGGCTAAACAAAGCCTTAAACCCAGAACTAATACTAAATGGAAAAGACGTGATTCCAAATGACATTGCCTGGGATCAATCGACACATGTAATTATCATATCGGGTCCAAACACAGGGGGGAAAACTGTAACTCTTAAGACAGTTGGTTTGATGGCCCTTATGGTTCGTGCAGGGCTTTTTTTGCCTGTTGATAAAGAATCACATATTCCATTTTACCCTGAAGTATATGCTGATATTGGGGACGAACAGAGTATAGAGCTCAGTTTGTCAACCTTCTCAGCGCATATTAAAAAAATTATTCATATTATGAATCATGCTGCCTCAGGTTCACTCATTTTGCTGGATGAGCTGGGAATAGCTACGGACCCACACGAAGGGGCTTCATTGGCAGAAGCCATGCTGAGAGAGCTAAATGATAAAGGGGTAACAACTCTTGTTTCGACACACTACATGGCATTAAAGCTGCTTGCGCAAACACAAAGTGGATTTCTTAATGCATGCACGGAGTTTGATTCTAAATCGCAGACACCAACCTACCGCCTCATTTTTGGGGTACCTGGTCATAGCGCTGCAATCGACATTGCCGAACAGCTTGGTCTTAATGCGAGAGTCACGGAATGCGCAAGAAAGATTTATCAGTCCCAGGATACGCGGGCTGACGAAGTGCTAAAAGATTTGACTCAACAGCGAATAGAGTTGCTAAAAGAAAAAGAAGTTTTGCAATCAAGAAACCTCAAACTAGAGGTTTTAACAAGGCAACAGAGTGAGCTTACTGAGAGCCTTCAAGAAAAAGAGAAGAAATTTAAACTCGAAAAATCGAAACGAATACAAGCGTCTGTTCGTGAAGCGAAAAACAAGGTTCGACAAATGATGCAGGAAGTTAAGGGAAGTTCAGACATATCAAAACTTCGTAAGGCAGAACGTGAACTGGGAGTGATGGGGCGGATACCATTATCCGCACATCGAGATGATCTTTCTGAATGGAAAATTACTCCTGAAAAACTAATGGAAGGTGATTTGGTATTGATTGAAAGTTATGGGGCGACAGGAGTTCTATTGGAAAACCCCACAGGAAAAAAGAAAGTCCGAGTGGGTTTGGGTAAAATAGAGACTGTTATAGCGACCGATAGATTAAAGGGAAGTTTAAAGAAAAAACGTGCTGCGGATAAGATCTCGGAACAAATCAATGTGAACATTCACACGGAATTGACGTCAACGGTAAAAACAACTTGCGACCTTCGGGGAATGAATTCTGAAGAGGCGCTCCTCGCTATGGAAAGTTTTCTGAGTCAGGCGATTACCAATGGAATTAGACAGGCGACTATAATTCACGGTCATGGAATGGGAACAATCAAAAAACTCGTTAGGGACTACCTTTCTTCAACTGGGATCTGTACGAAATTTTCCCCTGCCTCAAGAGAAAATGGAGGGGATGGTGCGACAATTGTTGAATTCTAGGAAAAAAATAAAAAATTACTTGTCAATCAAATACCTTGACCAAATGGTCAAAACGGTTTTTTGATTTCTTGATTTTTTCCTCATTGCCCAAAACACAGATATTGCCAGACGCTTTTATTTTTCTGAATAGACCGGCAAAAGATTTAATATCCTCTAAACGAGTTGCCAGTAATTCATCTCGCCGTTTCTGTTTTAACTCGTATGTTTTACCAGTTAAGTATTCAACCATTGAGGCAGAGCCCTTTCGGTCTGCTGTCATTGGTGGATCCAGGCGTCCTACACAACCAATCAAAATCTTAGTTAACTCTTTATCTGGAATATCAAGATTTTCAAGGTAATCCCCAATCTGATCATATATATCAAGCGTCTCGGTTAAGTTTGGATCACGGTACGAGACCAACCCATAATCACCGCTATAGGAGTCAAAGGAACTTTGTGAACCATAGGCTCCTCCTTGAACACGAACCCGGTCCCATAAAAAACAAGTACGAAGAACAGCATTCAAGACATCGAATTTCCCACTATATTCCATACCTAGTTCAAATAAATTGGTTCCTTTCCCAACAAACTGGACAGAACTTGCTGTTAAAAAGGCTTCGTTTGCTGGTCCGGTTTCAAACTTTAAGATTGCAGGAGTCTGTTTTTTTGTAGGTAGTTTTTGAGTTAGGCTCATAACTCTTTTCTCAATTTTTTTATAGTCATTTTCAGGAGCAGTTATGTTTACAAAAGTATTTTCTTTGGTAAATAATCTTTGCGTAACACCCTTGAATTCTTCAGCCACTTCGTCGGGGTTTTTTTCTGCGCGGTCTAATAATGTCTCCAAGAATCTATAATAAGAAATACCTTCGGTAAGTTCGTTGTATTGGCCTAAGAGAGACTGGTATGAATTAAGTCGAGAAAGCACATAATGATTCCCTGAAGATAAAATAGAATCCTCCATTGAGGCTTTAGAACTTTTTATAATCTCAACCAACCGTTTAGGATTATTAAAGTCATACTCCAAAATCACCTCGTCCCAAATATTAAAAAGGTGATCCAAGTTTTCCATAAGGCCTTTTCCGCTAAAGAAAATACGCGATAATATGCTTTTATGATCATTAACTTTTGTTGAGGTGAAATGCCAGGAACGAAGCCCTCCAGTATGGATACCAAGTAGTTGTGATATCTCCATATAACTGTGTTTACATGTACCCATACCTAAAACCAAATTACCAACAAGTGAGAGATAGGGGACTTTATCAAGAGGGATGCTGAGCGCATCGAAACCAATTTGAATATAAGCTATATTATTTGTGAATAAATCATGAAATAAAATATTAGGTTCGGATTCTCTTTTTAATTCCATCGGGAAACGTTCGCTCTCAACTTCAATATCATGGATGTCCAAGCTTGGTAGTTTTTCTAAAGCTTCTGGAGAGTCTGGTTTGATCTGCATTGCCTGAAGCTCTTGAGTTTTCTGGACAAGGGTTTCAATGTCATTTTGCGACATCGAATCCTTCAAATTTTTCATATTTTTTCTAACCTTAGCATCTTTCTTCTTCTCGAGATCTGGCTTAGGCTTAGCGAGCATTACACTCTGATGATTATTATTTAAAAGATACTTACCAATTAAATTTTCAAAATATCTTTCTTTTGACTTACGCTTGATTTTTTCCATCAGCTTGTCATATTTTAAATGCATAAAAGGGTCTGAATCATATAACCAGGAAGCTAAAGTCTGAATGTTGTAGACAATACCCTTTGGGAAGCCACCGAAATTTGATTCACGCAGTTTGAAGTCGATCGAATTTACAGCCGACTTGACCATGTTTTCCTCAATTCCATCATCAACAAGGCTTGTTAGGGTTGAGAAAATAAGTTCAATGATTTGATCTTCGTTGTCGGTTTCTGTGCCTTTAAGCCCAACAGCGAAAGTTGTTTCGAAACGATTGTCATCAAATCCACTACCAATCACCTCGGTTCCAAACTCAGATTCGAGCAATGCTTTACGTAGCGGCGATGCAGAAGTTCCAAGCAATAAATAACTTAAAATATTAAAAGCAAGGCAATGTTCATGGTTGGTTGACTTATCTAATTTGAATCCCACGATAACAAACGTTTTTTTGTCCAGAGATTCATCTTTTGATACAGGATAGAAAATTTCTTTTCGCTTGGGTTTGTTAAATCGTCTTTGAGCGCTAACAGAAGATTTGATTTCAATCGACTCAAAATCATTAAGATATTCATTCTCTAGATAATTTAAATATTCCAATGTGTCTCCATCACCATAAAAGAAAATACGGCTGTTCGATGGGTGATAATGCTTATTGTGAAAATTTTTAAATTCTTCATAGGTTAAATCCGTAATAGCTTCAGGGTCACCGCCCGATTCAAAGCCGTAAGTCGTGCTTGGAAAAATGGAATGAGCTAAGTGTCGATCTAAAATACTTTCGGGGCTTGAGAAAACACCTTTCATTTCATTAAAGACGACACCTTTATAAGTGATATTCTTATCAGGACGTTCCAACTCATGATGCCATCCCTCCTGCATAAATGTTTCTTCGGTGATGTTTGGATAAAATACAGCATCTAGGTAAACATCCATCAAGTTGAAAAAATCTTTCTTATTACGGCTTGCTACTGGGTACATGGTTTTATCAGGAAAAGTCATCGCATTGAGAAAGGTCTGTAAGCTACCTTTTAATAACTCCAAAAACGGTTCTTTGACAGGATACTTACGTGAACCACATAAGACGCTGTGTTCAAGAATATGAGCAACTCCTCGATCGTTGGATGGGGGCGTCTTAAATGTTGCGCTAAAAACTTTATTATCGTCGTCATTTTCCATTACTAGAATTTCTGCACCAGTTTTTAAATGAGTAAACAGCAATGCTAACGAATTTAATTCAGAAATCGATTCTTGCTGACTCAACCGGAACCCCGAATAACTTCCCCCTAATTTAAAACCCATTATTTTCCTTTCGTTTTTCTACTAATAAAAAGAGCTGCAAACTCTTTAAAAAATATCAAGTGGATTGGATGTTAATTCAAATATGATAGATTCATCTAATTTGATTAATTAAACGGAATCCTGTCAATCTATAAAATCTTTAAATCTAGGCCAATTGGACAGTGGTCCGAGCCCATTACCTTGGGGTATATACATGAATTTCTTACCTTTTTGATTAAATCTTCGGTAACGAAAAAATAATCGATACGCCATCCAATATTTTTCTTGCGGACGCCAGCTCTATAGCTCCACCAAGTATAGTGGTCTGGCTCCTGGCAGAATTCACGGAAAGTATCAATGTATCCATGTCCTATAAACTTGTCCACCCAAGCCCTTTCTTCAGGAAGAAACCCTGAGTTTTTTTCATTTGGCTTCGGGTTTTTTAAGTCGATAGCCTTGTGAGCTGTATTAACGTCTCCAGTGATGACAAGTTTCTTACCTTCCTTGCGCAAAGCTTCACAATGGTCGAGGAAGGCATCATAAAAATCCATTTTATACTCTAGACGTTCCGGACCACTGGTACCATTGGGGAAGTAAATATTAAATAGATCAAAATCTTTGTATTCAAGTCGAATGACTCTTCCTTCCACATCAAATCTATCAATTCCCATCCCCAAGTGAACTCCTAGGGGTTTTTTTTTTGTTAAAATAGCCACGCCACTATACCCTTTACGTTGAGCTGGATTCCAAATAGCATGATACCCGGAGGGGTTTGCAACTTCTTTCGTCAGGTCATTTGGTGTTGCCTTGATTTCCTGTAGGCACATTACATCTGGGGATTCGGCATGAAACCAGTCCATAAAGCCCTTTCTAACGGCAGCGCGTATGCCATTTACATTCCAACCCAAAATTTTCATATCCAACCTCGCACTACAAACAAAACTGCTTTTTAATTATATTGAAAAAAATATCATAAGATCTACTTGCGACCAGATATACTCTCATAAAAACCTAGTTGAACCAATGGGTAAAGTACAATCATAATGTATTTAGTTTTCCGGAGATCTTGATTTGGTGATGTCTTAAAAAATTCATAATTAAAATGTTTGTCCAATGATAAAACGATGCATTACTGTTTATACAGTTCAGATAGAATTTGAGTGAATATGCCTGTCCCAGAACTATTAGTCAAAAACTTAAAAGTATCTTTTTCGACTTCAAAAAAAGAGTTGATAGCTGTTCGTGGAATCAGTTACCAACTCAACCAAGGAGAGATACTAGCATTGGTTGGGGAGTCGGGTTGTGGTAAAACCGTGAGCGCTCTTTCAATATTAAGGCTTATCCAGGAACCGCCTGGCAAGATTGTTAGTGGAGAAATCATTTTTGCAGGTAAAGATCTTTTAAAACTAAAGAAAAAAGAATTACAGGATCGGAGGGGAAAAGATATCGAGATGATCTTTCAGGATCCGATGACCTCATTGAACCCTGTGCTCACTATAGGGGAACAAATCATTGAAACACTCTTACGGCACACCTCTCTCTCCAGAAAAAAAGCTAGGGAAAAATCTTTTAGACTTTTAGAACAGGTGGAAATCCCTTCCCCGCTGCAAAAATTAGATCAATACCCACACCAATTGAGCGGTGGGATGAGGCAAAGGGCCATGATTGCTATCGCACTTTCATGTTCTCCGCGTATTCTTATAGCCGACGAACCAACAACAGCACTCGATGTTTTAATACAGGCACAAATACTTAGTCTTCTAAAAAAAATAAAAAATGATACTCAGATGTCCATTCTACTCATTACCCATGACTTGGCAGTTGTGGCTGAAGTAGCAGAACGTGTCATGGTGATGTATGCAGGTGAAATAGTCGAGTCGGGATCGGTTAATGACCTTTTTCGTTCTCCACTACATCCCTATACGATAGGTCTTATAGAATCCATCCCTACATTGGAAAGCACTCAACAGAAACTTTCAAAACTGAAAGAAATATCAGGGACGGTGCCTTCTTTGTCGCAGGTTCCTTTTGGGTGTCCATTTCATCCTCGTTGTCCCACAGCGGAAACACGTTGTAAAACAGACAAACCAAAATTTAAGGAAATATCTAAGACACATTCAGTGAACTGTTGGTTACACTAATGAAGACACAAATAGAATCACCTTATCCTGTCTTACTTGAGGTTAAAAATCTAAAAAAACACTTTCAGGTCCGGGTGCCTAATCATGAAACGCAAACGGTG
>MPLX02047933.1_pt1 | contig 10865 bp, 8 predicted proteins | sample 1617341 | NCBI WGS metagenome assembly MPLX02 (sample SAMN05944804, study PRJNA350692) | marine metagenome | biome: marine; feature: ODZ; material: water; isolation source: 120 m water sample filtered on 0.2 um supor filter | place: Pacific Ocean | collected 2012-04-08 | depth 120m m | reverse complement strand
TACGCTTCGTTGCTGAATATAGTCAGCGGATGCTACATAGGCGGTCATGCCGGATGTGTTGTTCATTGACGGGATTAAAGTACCACTAACAGGAATTGAGACATGGGTATCTCCTGTCTTTGTATTCAGATGTCGACCCAGTTCATTAAGCCTTTCATGGTGCTGGTTCGTTGATCTCTGTTCGAGCGGAGACAGGCTGAATATCAGGTGGGTTCTGTCTACAAAGCTGACCTGGAGGACAAGTTGATGTTGGGATTCACGGTTCTCATCGACAAGGTGAATCAGAATAAAGTTAAACAGGAAAGCCTTTATCAATTCAGGTTTCCCTTCAAATTTCAAACGACAACTTTCGTCGAAAATGGGTAACAAAGTAGAGTCCTTTTCTATCAGAAGTGGATAAATTGATGCGATGGCATCATCTACTAACTGGTGAACATCGAAGTGAGTAATATTGTCGAGAGCATAGTTGAACTCTTGAAATTCTCTTGTCAGAAAAACCAGCTCTTTTGCTACTTTCTCTATCTTTGTGAGTATCGAAGATTGCTGAGCGTTAAATGTGCTGTTTTGAGGTAGCAGGTTAATATAGCCAATGAAGGAAGTGAGTGGTTCCCTGGACAGTTGAATCAAGGCTTTAAGGTGAGTCAGTTCGGCAGATCGCTTGGTTTCAAGGTCCTTGAGGGCGTTTTGAGATATGTGATGGTCAGCCTTCAACTGCTCAAGACTTTCCTGCAGTTGGCCAATCGTTTTATTGGCAGCAGTTAGTTGTTCCTGGAAACTCCCGCTAACATCATCTCTTTTCTGCTGTAAAGTTAAAACCAGATTCTGAATAGGCGTACCATCTTCAAACCAACTGGGGTCATACATGAAATCTGGTTCTTCCAATTGCTGATTAAGACGGATTACCGGGTCGATAAAGTTCTGACGAATACGCCGATGTAACATAGCCATGGTAATTGTAATGGCACAGAGTGCCAGGAGGGCGATGACAAAGGAACTTACTGCCCTGTACTCGATTACGAACCACATCAGGAACACGCCTGTTACGAGCACCGGCAAAATTGTCAGGATAAAAAGCACTCTTTCATTTCTTGACATTTTTTATTGTGTTTTTACCTTGCTATTTATTGTGGGTTTAACCTGAGTTCACCAAACTCAGGCATCTGCCCGACATATACCCCAAGTGAATTTAGTTAGATGAAGCTGATATTATATGAAGCGAGACGATTCTCCTATTATTGCAGCCCTTGGAAACCTACAGACATAATACTTGAAGATTTCATGACTGATTTCCCGACCATTGAATCCTGTATCGGTGAAACGCCACTGGTACGGCTACAGCGATTACCTGGTGAAACCAGCAATACAATTCTGGTGAAACTAGAAGGTAATAATCCGGCAGGCTCAGTTAAGGATCGTCCTGCCATTAGCATGATTAGCTGTGCTGAAGAGAGGGGAGATATAAAACCCGGCGATATTCTTATAGAAGCCACAAGTGGCAATACTGGCATTGCACTGGCAATGGCAGCGGCTATCAAAGGGTATCGCATGATCTTGATTATGCCCAGTCATATGAGTGACGAAAGAAAAACAGCCATGACAGCCTACGGCGCTGAGTTAATTTCTGTGACCGAGGAAGAAGGTATGGAAGGTGCGAGAGATCTGGCACTTAAGATGCAGACCCAGGGGCAGGGAATAGTACTTGATCAGTTTGCAAACCAGGACAATCCCCTAGCACACTATACCGGCACTGGCCCGGAAATCATGCGCCAAACCAAGGGCAGAATTACTCATTTCGTGAGTTCGATGGGAACGACCGGTACGATTATGGGTGTGGCGAAGTACTTCAGAGAAGTCAAACCAGAAGTTGAAATCATTGGATTGCAGCCGGTTGAAGGGTCTGCGATACCTGGCATAAGACGCTGGCCTGAAGCCTACCTACCCGACATCTATGATAAGCAGCAGGTTGATTCAATCATTGATATGGAACAGCGTCTGGCGGAAGAAACCATGAGAGAATTGGCAAGAGTAGAAGGCATATTCTGCGGTGTATCATCCGGTGGTGCAGTTGCCGGTGCCCTGCAACTGAGCAAGCAAGTTGAGAAAGCGGTAATCGTTGCCGTTATTTGTGATCGTGGTGATAGATATTTATCAACCGGGGTCTTTGCTGAAGACTGATACGCTGAATCTACGTCATCAAAAAAAAATGAAAAAATCCTTTGAGCCCGTCGAGGTAAATATCATCGATTTGCATGTCGATGGTTACGGGACGACCAGCGACTTGCAACTGTGCGTGTATGGGGCGTTACCAGGTGAGCGAGTGGTCGCACTTCCGTTTACCAGAATGAAGAGGAAGACATTTGCCAAGACTATTGACGTGCAGAATGCGTCGAAGGATCGAGTTCGACCGCCCTGTTCTGCTGCAGATTATTGTGGTGGTTGCAGCCTTCAGCATTTGAGCACGGATGCCCAGATAGTATTCAAGCAGCAGCAACTCGTGGATGCTCTCGGCGAGACAGAACCAGACACATACTTTTCTCCCCTTACCGGCCCTGTTGGAGATTATCGTTCCAAAGCAAGGCTTGGGGTGAAGTATGTTGATAAGAAAGAAAGGGTGCTTGTGGGTTTTAGAGAAAAGCTAAAGCCATTTATTGCAGACGTGTCACATTGCTACGTACTCCGCAAACCGGTTTCAGATTTAATACCGGAGCTCGCTGATCTGGTGGCGGACTTGGTAAATCCTCGCAGTATTCCTCAGATCGAGGTAGCAGTGTCAGATACTGAAACAGCTTTGGTGTTCAGGCACCTTGAAGACCTGAGCAAAAGCGATCTTGAAGCCCTAAGACAATTTGGAGACAAACACCATACAAATATCTACCTGCAGTCAGGTAATGCGGCAAGTACCTACAGGATATTCCCAGAGGTTGGTAATGATCTCCTGGTGTACCACCTGTCTGATTTTGACCTGGAATTTGAGTTTCATCCACTGGATTTCACCCAGATCAATCATGTCATCAATCGAAAGATGGTAAACCGGGCAGTTGAATTACTCGAACTGACTGGATCGGATTATGTACTGGATGCCTTTTGTGGCATTGGGAATTTCAGCCTCCCAATTGCGCGTATTGCAAGGAATGTTATCGGTATTGAAGCATCTGGCACCAGCGTGCACCGTGCGATGATGAATAGTAGACAAAATGGCATAAATAACTGTGTTTTTATTGCAGAAGATCTATTCGCTGAAAGCCTTACGATTCCTGCGTTACAGGATGTTAACAAGGTGCTGCTGGACCCTCCGCGAAGTGGCGCATTAGGGCTATGCAAAACACTTGCAAGCAACAAGGTTGAAAGGGTAGTGTACGTGTCCTGCAACCCGGCAACCCTGGCAAGAGACGCTGCTGTTCTGGTTGCAGAGGGGTATCAATTCGAAGGTGCAGGAGTGATAGATATGTTTCCCCACACGACGCATGTTGAATCAATCGCCTGTTTTTCCCAACTGTTTAGTTAGTTATCTATGGTAAAGGTCAGAGAAGAGCAACCACTGCATTTTGATGGCAGTATCAACCTCGAATTGTGGTTGTGCAAGCTGGGTGAAAGAAATTCTGAATTGAATTTGGCCCGTTGTCAGAAGGCGTGCGAACTGTCTCAGCAAGCGGAGGAAAAGGCGGTTGCGACCGGCAGTGTCTGGGCGATTGGTCAGAGCAGCTTCAAAACGGGTCTTGATATGGCCGACATCCTTTCTGAACTCTATATGGATGAAGATGGTCTGGTGGCGGCAATCGTCTATCGCGCAGTTCGCGAAAATCAGATTACTCTGAACCACGTTAAAAAAACCTTTGGACAGAATGTTGCTGGCCTGGTCCAGGGTGTCCTGCGGATGGCTGCAATCAGCAACGTTGAATTGAGTTCCAATAAAGCTCTGCTAGGTGAAAGATCAGATCAGTTGGAACAGGCGCGCAGGATGTTAGTGGCGCTGGTTGACGACGTTAGAGTTGCGCTGATTAAGCTGGCAGAAAGAACCTGCGCTATTCGAAATATCGCAAAGAAAGCACCCGAGAAAAGGTTGAGACTGGCCAGAGAAGTATTCGCTATATATGCACCTTTGGCACATCGACTTGGCATTGGTCACCTTAAATGGGAACTGGAAGATATTGCATTCAGATACCTGGAGCCTGTTGCGTACAAACACATTGCTCAGTTGTTAGATGGAAAGAGAACGGATCGACAGGCGTACGTCGAACGGGTCATCGAAACTTTAAAACAGAAATTCGATTTGTTGCAGATTGAAGCGGAAGTGGAAGGACGAGCAAAACACATCTACAGCATCTGGCGGAAGATGCGTAATAAAGGCATCAGCTTTACCGAAGTCTATGACGTAAGAGCGGTGCGTATACTTGTACCCGAGGCCAACGAGTGCTATCGAGCATTGGGGGTAGTGCATAACTTGTGGCGAAATGTTCCTCACGAATTCGATGACTATATTGCCACGCCAAAAGAAAATGGTTATCGCTCGCTGCATACAGCTGTGATTGGCCCTGAAGGTAAAGCGCTCGAGATTCAAATACGAACTCATGATATGCACGAAGAAGCAGAGTGGGGAGTTTGTTCTCATTGGCAGTACAAGACGCCGGAAGATTCGGAAGAATCTGATGAACCAAAAGCATATGAAGAGCGGATTTCGTGGCTTAGACAGATTCTGGATTGGCATGAGGAAGTTGGTGATGTTTCAGGGCTGGCAAAGGACCTGCTGGATGAGGTGAGTTTAGATCGGATATACGTCTCTACGCCAGATGGCCATGTAATCGATATGATGCCAGGTTCTACACCGGTTGATTTTGCTTATCGAGTGCATACGGAAGTAGGTCATAAGTGTCAGGGTGCTAAGGTAAATGGTCGAGTCGTTCCCCTCAACAGCCCACTCAGGTCTGGTGATCAGGTAGAAGTCATTGTCAGTGAAGATGCTGAACCAAGGCGCGAATGGCTGCATGAGCATCTTGGCTATGTCTCAACCTCCAGGGCGAGAGTAAAGATACAGAGTTGGTTTGGGAATAGAACCAAGAGAAAAAACATTGAAGAAGGTAAGAAATCTCTGCTGAGTGAGTTGAATCATCTTGGCATTGAGCAGGTTCCGGGCGAGGAATTGCTCAAGGCCGTCGACTATGATAAGGAAGATGACCTGTTCGCTGCGATTGGCAGTGGTGGTATCAATGCCCTTGATGTGATTGAGGCGGCAGCAGGAATTCTTGAACTGGATGGTACAGAGCACCAACTCAATCTTGGTTTCAGGGATGCGAAAAAGCCTGGTGGGAGCTTATTAGTCACAGGCCTTGGAGAATTTGAACATCTCATTTCTGAGTGCTGTACGCCTGTCCCAGGGGACTCTATCGTAGGTGTTATAGATGATGAGAATACCGTGCATGTTCACCGTCAGGACTGTGTCCAGGCTCTTCGTGCGGACACATATGGACGCCTGATTCGTCTTGATTGGCAAAAAGATGTGCAACACACTTTTCCGGTTAATGTCGATATTGATGGTTATGATCGAGCGGGACTGCTTCACGATATTACCGGTGTGTTTTTTGACGAACAAATCAATGTGATTGCAATGAGTTCACTATCGGATAGGCAAAGTAGTAGCGTTTCGCTGACAATGGTGATGGAAGTGAGTAGTTTAAATGAGCTTCTGCGCACATTAGAGAAAATTGAAAAAGTACCTAACGTCATTACTGCACGCCGAGCCGTTTCCAGTTAATCTAATTCGGTGATTTCTATTACTTTAGGAGCTACTTCTTGAATATCATTCTTTTAGGTGCACCAGGGGTCGGTAAAGGAACTCAGGCGCAATACATTACTGATAAATACGTGATTCCTCAGATCTCAACGGGTGACATGTTAAGAGAGGCTATTAAATCCGGCAGCGAACTGGGCGCTCGGGTTAAGGATGTGATGGGAAAAGGAGACCTCGTAACCGATGACATCATTATTGACCTGGTGAAAGAGAGAATTGTACAACCAGACTGTGAAAATGGCTTTCTGTTCGATGGGTTTCCCAGAACTATTCCACAGGCACAGGCGCTGGTTGATGCAAACGTCAGTATTAATAAGGTTATCGAGATCAAAGTTCCGGATGATGAAATTATCGGTCGATTGAGTGGTCGACGTGTACATGTTGAGTCAGGTCGTATCTACCATGTGACCTACAACCCTCCAAAAATTGAAGGAAAGGACGATGAAACCGGTGAAGATCTGATCCAACGGGATGATGATAAAGAGAATACGATTGTTGAAAGGCTAAGAGTTTATCGCAAACAAACGGAACCGTTGGTGAACTTCTATCAAAGTCTTGCAAACAAATCTGATAGTGCGTTGACATATGATGCAATAGATGGAACCGGTGATGCTGAAGAAATAAAAAATAGAATTACGGCTGTCCTGGGAACGTAAAGCTATCATTTTTGTAGCACGATTATTGTTGGTTCGTGAAAAAGAACCGTAAAAGATTTAACTGATGCAAATAAAACCATGAAAAAGATAACCTTTTTGTGAAAAATAGTTAGCAATATGAAATTATTTTTTCTAAACTTCATCTCGTAACTGCAACTGTATGCATTATTCTTCAATGTGTTTTACACAACTGCCGGGGAGATGTGATATAGCTGCTAACGAAACTGCTGTACTGAGGTTCTAACTTCCAAACGAAAGATAGGAGTGTAAAAGTGGTTGCAAAAAAGAAAGCCAAGAAAAAAGTTGCTAAGAGAAAAGTAGCCAAGAGAAAGCCAGCTGCTAAGAGAAAGGCAGCCAAGAAAAAAGTTGCTAAGAGAAAAGTAGCTAAGAGAAAGCCAGCCAAGAAAAAAGCGGCCAAGAAAAAAGTAGCCAAGAGAAAGCCAGCCAAGAAAAAAGCGGCTAAGAAAAAGGCAGCCAAGAAAAAAACGGCTAAGAAAAAAGTAGCCAAGAGAAAGCCAGCGGCTAAGAGAAAGGCAACCAAGAAAAAAACTGCCAGGAAAAGGAAGTAACGCAGAAAGACTGCAAAAAGCCCTCACTTGAGGGCTTTTTTGTGGTTTTACGACCTCAGGTAAGATCTTGAGGTGAGTTGACATTCCTAAATGCACCTTGCTCATCTGCAAGGAGGGCAGTGGTTCCGCCGAGTTTTTCCAGCCAACCCCGCACGGATCGATTCTCTGATCTAAGAGAGTCCCCAATTGAATTGATACAATCAGTCCTGACCAGAGAAATGAGTGGTTCGAGCATTCCATCAACTGATGCTGTTACTGCCAGACTGCCGTTGAGTGAGTCATACAGCCGCCTGACAACGTCCGTGGGGATGTATGGCATGTCACAAGGCACAATAAAAACGAGAGGTGTAGTTACCTCTGATTTGGCACTTAGAACACCAGTTAAAGGACCAGGTGAGTCAGGTAAGACATCAGTCACAACCGGGAAGCCAAATTCCTCATACTGCTTGATGTTTCGATTACAGCTAATGACGATCTGGTCAACTTGTGCCTCAATCCTTTCAAGTACATGCTGAATTAAGGGTTTGCCTTCGAGCAGAATCAGTCCTTTGTCCTGATAACTCATCCGTTGTCCCCGGCCACCGGACAATATGATTGCACAGATGGAATCTGGCTGATTTACTTTACTACCTGATCTAGTCATCGGATAGGTGTTATTTCTTGACCATTACTTCAAGTCCAAAATTTACTGACATGTATTCGTTTTGTATTCGTTTTAAGATAGGTTTTATTGTAACCCTCTTTTGCCTTACATGAGTGCCTCACCGTTTGACTAATAACACACCGTTTGAGTTGCTGACCACGAATAGTGAACTTGCGAAGATAATTCCGCAATTTACAGTGCGTGACTCGCAGATTGAAATGACGAAGTTAGTGACTGCTGTATTCGATAGTGGGCGCAATGGCATTGTTGAGGCAGGTACTGGGACTGGAAAAACGTTCGCCTATCTACTCCCTGCGATGGCCTCAAAAAAGAAGACCATTGTTTCCACGGGTACGAAGAATCTTCAGGACCAGTTGTTCTACCAGGATATACCGGTTGCTAACAAAGAGTTTCGACGCAAAGTTGCGTTACTCAAGGGTCGTGCAAATTACTTGTGCCCGGATCGTCTTAACAAGAATTTACAGACTGTTGACAGATATGCAACGCAGTCGGTCTTAAATGATTTAACCCGGATAAATGACTGGTCCAGACAGACTAAAACCGGAGATCTTACGGAGTTGCTGGATACAGGGCAAAACAGCGTTGTGACGTCTATGGTAACCAGTACGGTAGATAACTGTCTTGGGACGGAGTGCGATTACTATACTGATTGTCCAGTTTACCGTGCCAGGGCTTATGCTCACGAAGCAGATCTCATTGTGGTCAACCATCACCTGCTAATCGCAGATATCGCGTTGAAAGAAGAGTTAGTGGCACAGCTGTTACCTGAAGTTGAGTTGGTTATTGTCGATGAGGCTCACCAGCTACCTGATGTTGCCCGGCATTTTTTTGGTGAACGCGTTAGCACAGGACAACTTCTGGAATTGGTACGGGATATACAAAGAGAAGCACTCTTGATGGGCAGTGATGATGGTGAGCTTCTGGATTTGACCCGGCGAATAGAACAGGTTGTAGATGATCTTTCTGGTGTATGTCATGACATTGTTTTACCTTTAGACCGATTGATGCACGAAAACAAATTTCAGGTGGCTCTTGAGAACACTGATATTGCATTTGGGAGTTTGATAAGCCACCTTAAACACTCAGCAGACAGAAGTACCGGTTTAAGTAACTGCTATTCACGAGCGACGCGATTGGTAGATCTGTTTGCTTTGTTAACCGAACCTGATGTCAGTGAACAGGGCCATGCACATTGGCTGGAACGGCAGCTTTATTCCAATGATCGTCTGGGTTTCACGATTTATCTGTCACCAGTGAATATCGCTGGGGAATTGCGAAAAGTGATAAGCGATCCTGTCAGAAACTGGTTATTTGTTTCTGCAACGCTAACTATCGCTGGCCAGTTTGACCATATAAGAACGTCGCTGGGTATAGATGATGGTGTCGAGGCAAAATTTGACTCTCCTTTTGACTTTCATGAGCAGGTACGTGGTTATGTACCTGCAGACCTGCCGCTTCCAGGTAGCGATCTGCATACAAGAAAATTACTCGAAATGGTGTTGCCGATTGTTCGAGCCACGACAGGGCGCACTTTCTTCCTGTTTACGAGCCATCGAGCCCTTAATTTGACAGCGGAGCTGTTGAAGCATGAATACGACATCACATTTCTCAAACAAGGTACGATGCCGAAGAAAGTTCTGCTGGAGAAGTTCAGAGAATTACCTCGTTGTGTTTTGCTGGCGACCGTGAGTTTCTGGGAGGGAGTGGATGTTAGTGGTGCTGATTTACGGTGTCTGGTGATCGATAAACTACCGTTTTCCAGTCCAGATAATCCGATGGTTCAGGCACAACTCCGTGCCATCGAGCTGGCTGGAGGGAATGGTTTTGAAGAATTTTCAATTCCTGAGGCAGCAATCTCGCTAAAACAGGGATTTGGACGTTTGATTCGCCAGGAATCGGACCGGGGACTGTTCGTCCTGGGGGACACGAGAATTATCAAACGACATTACGGGAAAAAGTTACTGAAAAGCCTGCCTGAGATGATTTTCCTAAAGCAGCATGATGAAGTGATCGACTACATCGAGTCTTTGAATGAGCCTTCAGCGGTTCTTCATAAAGAGCCTTCAATTGCCCAAGACGGAATACCCGCAACGACACAAGGTAAAGACCGGACATGAATATTCTGGCAATTGATACCTCAACAAAAGCCTGCGTTCTGGGTGTACAGAAAGAGCAGCAGATTCTTGAGCACACTGAGATAGTGGACAGGACTCACAGTAAAGTGATCCTGCCCCGGATCAATGATCTGTTATCGGAAGCGGAACTCGAACCCGAAGAAATTGAGCTCATTATTTTTGGACAGGGACCAGGTTCATTTACTGGGTTGAGGATTGGCATCGGTGTCGTTCAGGGTCTCGCATTCGGTTGGAATGTTCCTGTAGTGGGGATATCAAGTATGGCGTGTTTAGCACAATCTGCTTTCCGTACCAGACGTCATGAAAATAGTCTGGTCGCACTGACAGCAAGAAATGAGGAAGTGTATTTCGGGTCTTTCTCGGTTGCAGACGGATTTGTTTCCCCGAATGAGCGAGAAGCAGTCCTTGAAGCGAGTGAAATTCCAAAACAGGATACGGGTAAACAGTGGGTAGGGTTGGGTGCTGGCTGGCAACTGCAATCACAGTTGGAGAATGCAACTGGTATTGTGGTTGAGGAAATCTATACAGATGTATTACCTGCAGCCACCGATCTGCTTCAGCTTGGTTTATTTCATTACTCTCGCGGGCTGTCAGTTTCTGCCTTGGAAGCAAAGCCAAGATACCTGAGAGAACAGGTAGCCAGCCTGCCTCAAAACAAATAATGGCATATACAAGCAGATTTCCTGACTACCTTCACGGTAACTGACTATACTTGGGCTATTTTGAGCCGGTCAGTCTGTACCATTTATGCACGAGAAGCGTAAAACCCAATCGCCATGCAAATCAGCTCGATAAGCCAACAGCTCCCATAGGTCCAGGATGTATCTCGTCAATCCAGGTCGGATTCCAATCGTCAGGAAGTGGATAGAGAATCGATTCAGCGCCCAGACAGAATCCAGCTTTCAGCAGTAACAGGCAGTGGTACCACGTATCATCGAGACAGGCAGCTACCAAATCCGCTTCAGCTCAATGTTGCTGTCTGACCAGAAATCTGCCCGGAAATCTGTCCAGCAGAGAGCGATAGACTTCTATAATATTACAGCCGCCATCAACAAG
>MPLX02355546.1_pt1 | contig 10903 bp, 14 predicted proteins | sample 1617341 | NCBI WGS metagenome assembly MPLX02 (sample SAMN05944804, study PRJNA350692) | marine metagenome | biome: marine; feature: ODZ; material: water; isolation source: 120 m water sample filtered on 0.2 um supor filter | place: Pacific Ocean | collected 2012-04-08 | depth 120m m | reverse complement strand
CGTGGTTCTTCTGGGCGGTCTTTTTGCCGGGTTGGCGGGAATGATCTTCGCGGTTCCCGTAGCAAGCGTTTTAAAATTCATTGTCCCTCGACTCTACCAAAGCCTGCGTGGAGGCGATGAACTTTCTCTTCCCGAGGAGGAAACGGCTGAGGTACCCGAAAGTGCCCGGTAGGAAGCTAATTCGAGATTTTATACACCTTGGTATTGCTGCGCAGATACAATGCGCCACCTCCCACGGCGGGACTGCCCAGAATCTGTTCATCAAGGTTGAGCGTGCCGACAATCGCGCCCTCTTCGGCCTCGGTATCCACCACCTGCATTAGACCTCGTTCATTTACGAAATAAAGGTGTTTGCCAGCCGAAACGGGTGTGGCGCTGAAGGGGCCTTTTAACCGCAGTTGCCAGCCGCGTTCACCGGATTGGGTGTCGCCGGTGGTGAGAACGCCGGCCTTATTGATGGTAAAGACCTTGTTGCCGATCACAATCGGGCTCGCGGTCCCAAGCTGAAGCCGGCTGCTTTGCCACAGTTGCTTGGGAGTGTTACCTGCATCATCTTTGTTGAGTTCCAGTGCGGTGACGCCATGGGAGGGTATATAGAGTACGCCCTTAAGCAGGGTGCTTGATGGGATGGTGGAGGCTCCCTCATCGTAGCTCCAGGCCTTGGATCCATCCTTGGTGCGGATTGCATCGATGCCTTCCTTGGACTGCAGGGCGATCAGGCCCTCAGATATTATCAGTGGCGAGGTCCAGTTGGCTGCCTTTGGGCGGTCAAGGCGCCAGCGGTTAATGCCGGTTCGTTTGTCGAGGCCGAGCGTATAGGATTCGCTATCGTTTTCCACCTGCACTGCCAGAGTATTGCCGGTCACTACCGGGGAACTACTCATGCCCAGACTGTTACTGACATTGGCATAGTCAGCAGTGAGGCCGCGCAGCCATTGGAGGTTTCCATCCAGATCCAGGCAGATGACGTCATTTGATGAGAAAACTGCATATATGTTTTTCCCATCACTACAGGGGGTGGGGGCCGCCACACTTGTTTTGCTATGGCACATAGTACGCCCGGTAGCCCAGAATTGTCGGTGCCACACAGTACTGCCGTCTCGGGCGTTCAGGGCAATCACATGGAGTCGTGTTTGTGTGGGGCCGCTGCTACAGGTAAGAATGACTTTGTCTCCGAGTACCAATGCTCCTGATAAGCCCCGTCCAGGAAGGGAGATAGACCACTTCAAATTATCTGAAGACAATTTGGTGGGGAGGTTACGGTCGGTCGAGACGCCATTACCTTGAGGACCCCGGAATTGGGTCCAGTTTGCAGCGGCAGTTTGGAGCGTGAGAGCGAGGCTCAGTAAAATAAAGTGTTTCATAATTAGGTCCTGTATAAATTTATTTCCTGGGTCGACGAGTGGGTTTTGAGGTGGTTTTACTGTTGTCGGTTCCGGTGGTTGGGGTGTCCGGCCGGTTGGCCGCGTGGATTGCAGTGCCTGTGGAATCACAGATGCGCAACTGGAACTGCCATTCCTTGGTCCAGGGTTCTGCCTGTTCGTTTTGGCAGAGTTTGACCAACAGGGTATTTCTTCCCTTGTTCAGATTAAGATTCAGTCGGTACTGGTCGATTCGTATTCCGCGATGATATTCATCGCGGCCGAAGACAAGCTGGCCGTTGTGCCAGATCTTCCAGGCATTTTTGCACCCCAAACGGAGTTCCACTTCACGGGTTTCACTCGCTTTATATTCGCTATATGCATAGGCGGTTACCTCCTTAAGGCCATCGCCAGGGCCGGGATAGGCCTTGTTGATATCCACCATGCCGTACTGGTCGGCGGTGACAAACTCACTCCACTTCACCTTGCCATCTTTCCCCTCGTATACGGCCCCAAAGTTGATGGCTTTTTCGGGGGGATATATCTTATCAAAGCCGCTTCGTTCGGTGTTATCAAAAGGGCCAATCACATTCCAGTGCATCAGAAATCCGAAATGGCTGGGCAAATCAACTTTTTCATTCAGTTGCCGTAAGGCGGTGGTAGTGGTTTGAATCTGGTCAATGTCGCGTGCTGCATTGAGCGCCTGCCGAAAGGACTTAATGGCCGGTTTATTTTGTTTGGCATCTTTTTGGCGGGTTCCTTCTTCTATCACCTTGGCGATGGCTTCACGTCTTAATTCGGTACTGGGATCATTGAGGAATCTCGGGATAAGTTGATCGGCTCGTTTTGGATTGGTTTTTTGGATCAGCTCAAAGGCTAAACGGCGGGCCCGTGTATCCTGCTGATGGTCGGCGATGAATTCCAACAGTTCCTTCTCCGGCAGATTCTTGGATCGGCTAGCAATGGTATCTACAGCTGCTCGAAGCCAGTTGGCTGCCAGTGGGGAAACTCCCTTCATGGCTGTCAAGATTTGAGGCAATACAGTGGCGTCCGCTTTGGAAATCTCTTTCCAGGCTTTGGCTGCCTGTGCATTTCCTTTGCCTTCGGCACCTACCGAACGAATCGTGTTGATGGAATCTGAAAGGGACGCCGCATGGATTACGGGAAAAAACTGGAGGGCCATGAAGGCCACAGCAAGGGGTTTCATGTGCGGAAAATAACCCCCGGATGAAGAGTTGGCAACCCTTGGGCTTATTGGCTGGATGCCAGATGCATCAGCGGCAACCCCCCAAGCATCTTGCCTACCGATTTAAGGTCTTTTTGCAGTTTTTGCACCTCCTCATCATATGGGGAGGAGATGGTTTTATTGGCCTGCTTTAGGGCAATATTAACATCTATTTTTGCCAGCTCCACAGGCATAGCGGAAAAATCAGCCGGGATCGTTTTTGCGGTTGTATTCTCATTGGGTTCAGGGGAGAGCGAAGGATTTTGTGAGGTGCGCGGGATAAGAAAAAAAACGAGGACCGCACAGGCAGCTACAGGGACCCATACGGGCAAGGTAAAGACAGGCTTCACCGGTTCGGTTTCGGTTGCCCTGATGGTATTCATTATCCGGGATCTCAAGAAGGCCGGTGATTCGGGTGTTTGTGTTGGTTGCTCCAACAGCGAGACCAGACTTTGTTGGGATTGGTGATGACGGCGACACTCTCCGCAGTGTTCCATGTGTGATTGGGTGCGTGCGTCGGGCTGTTGCCCTTCGTCCAGTGCGTTATCAATTTTCCAGCGATGTATTAGACAGAACATGTGGTGCCTCCTTGTGTAAATGCGATTTGTTTGTTCAGGTTGGGAAAGGGTTCGGGATGAGGCTCAGGGGCTACTTCCTGATCAGAGCTGTCTTCCAGTACGTGTCCCAGTTTTTTCCGGGCGCGATGAAGCATGACTTTAACCGAAATTTCCGTGCGGTTGAGCACGGTGGCTATCTCGGCAATACTTAGCTGTTCCTTGTATTTCATCCAAAGCACATCAAACGCTTCTTCCTTGAGGGCTTCCCGGGCTGTTTGCCACAGGGCGGCATGCTCTTCAATTTCTGAGAGGGCATCTGCTGGGGTTTCCCTTTCCACCAAATGGGGCTCAGCTGCCTCCAGCTCGCAATGGGTTACTTTTCCGTGTTTGCGGTAGTAGCTGATGGTTAGATTACGGGCTATGGTATAGAGCCAGGTGGCAAAACTGGATTCAGAGCGGTATTGTTTGATCCGTTGCCAGGCATTGATGAATGTATGCTGCGCCAAGTCTTCAGCATCCTCGCGTCTGGGAGCTTTTTGACAAAGGAAATTAAACAGCCGGGCTTCATGGCGCTGGACCAGTTCTTCAAACGCATCCAAGGAACCCTGCTGGCATTGCTTGGCCAGTTGCTCATCGGTTTTGTCAGCGTGATCGGTCATCTACTATTTCTTCTTGGGCGTTTCTTTTGCCTCCACGGCTTTCTCTTCCTTGGCTTTGTTAAGCTGATAGCGAAATGAGGAGGTGATAGTCTTCATGCTTGTGTCCATGACCAAGCGGACCACTGTTTCTTCCCGTTCGATCTTGATACTTTTAAGCATGGCCGCGGTGTACTTGGAGTTCTCATCAGTATCACCAATACCACTCAACTGGGCCAAAGCCAAAAGGCCCTGGATCATCTGTTGGATTTGAATGCTGGAATCCTCATCTTCGGCGTTCAGTTTAATCAGGCCTTTTAGGTTTCCTTTCTCCTCGGCAAAAGTGAATCCCAAGGAGGTGACCTTCTCCAGAATTTTCGCCTCAGGCGGTACTTTTAGTTCCCGAATTCTAACTGCTCCAGCGAGGAAGTAGGGCTTGTCTTCGAATTTCAATCCCCGATTCAGTATGGTATTGGCAATCTTCGCAGCTTTCTGGTTCGGGTTTTCCACATCGTAGTGCTTGAGTGCAAACTTAACTAACTCAGCTCCACTTCCCATCACGATTAACTTTTCACTGGCAATACAACCATACTGGGTTTTCTCCTCTCCACTTTCTTTATCGGTTTCCTTCCACGACAGGAGCTTGTGCATGCCTAAAGTTTCGCCTAAATCTTCCTCCTTGAAATTCTTGGTGTTGGTTTTAGCCAGTTTCAGGAGATGGTCAGGCTGAAATTTACCATGGACCAACAGTACGCCGTGTTCCTGCTTTTCCTCCTGATTCATACTGCCGATGGCGGTGATGGCGGTTAAATCCTTGCGTGGATCAAACTGCAACATGTTTGCCGCTGCATCAATGGGTGAGGCAAATTCCTTGGCTTCAATCAGGAGGAATAGACCGAGTTGGGTTTTCCTGAAGGCCTCCATATCCAGACGTAACATCCATCTGGATGCACCAGGATCTGAGGCAGCGCGCCCGAGCCAGAGTGGTCGTGCCGGGTGGCGGATTGTACGTTGAGGCTTTTTCCCCTTTGTGGCATTGGCGTCTGCGGCCACGGCATAAGTGCCCAGCCCTATCAGGGTTAGTAATACTATGAAAAAAGATTTCATTAAGTGCCTCAAAACAAGTGTTTTACCTTAATTCCCAATATAAATCGGATACGCTGTAATTTGGCCTTAGGTTACAGTTTTTGTGGGTTTAATCCTCCTGGAGCCCTTCACGAAATGCGGTTTTGATATCCTCAGCAAACTTGAATTTTTGGCCTTCACGAGGCGGGGTCGATTCAGGTTCGCGCCTTATCAGGGGGCGTTTGAAGTAGAGTTCGCGCCGGTCCTCTTTGCCTGGCAAAACAGTTACCAGTTCCCATCCCTCCCGGGCATGCTTCTCCAATTCCACATTCACCGAGTCTTTCCAGATTCCAGGCAGCATCTTTGCCTCCCATTGTCGGTGGTTGCTCATGAGCTTAGTCTACGGAATCAAGTTAGCGGCAGATAGTCCGATATTACCTTTATTCGCCTGTTTTTTCCAGTTTTTCAATGCGTTCAGAAAGCGCCTTGATCTGTTCGTCCCGGGCCTCAATTGCCGTTGCAGTGAGTTCACTCATTTTGTTGAGTGCTTCAGCAAACTGAATCATTTGCTCTTCAATTTGTTCGTTAGTTAGGCTCACAACAACATCGGAACATATTTAACCGGTTTTTTCAGGTTTTAATTTTTGGTTGGACAATAAATGTCCAATATCTGGGGTAGAATCTATTTCTGATGATTCTAATTAAGGGCCAGGAAAAAAATGGAGCGAGTGATGGGCTTCGAACCCACGACCTTATCGTTGGCAACGATATGCTCTACCAATTGAGCTACACTCGCGTCCGTGAGCGGCGAAGTATTCTAGAGCACCACGTCTTTTGCAAGGGGTTTTTAGTCTTGAAAATCGTAGACCACCACGCGTTCACAACAGGATTTGAACACTTTCTCGACAAACTCCACGTGCAAGGGGTGTTCCTGATAGGTGTCCTGCGCGGCTTTATCCTCGAATACGAGATTCAGCGCCACCTGATAGGACTGATCGACAACATCCCGGTGGCTCTCGGCCATTTTACCGCAGTGATAGTGCAGAACTCCCGGGCAGGGCTTGAGATATTGTTCGGCCCCAGCGAGCAATTTTTCTGTGGCTTCAGGGACATCAGATTTAGTCCAAAAAATGACAATGTGTGAAAACATATGGACCAAAGATACGCAGCGCCGACAGTGATCTCAACTGAATTTATATCGAACCAAAAAGAACAACATGGACTTGCGGGAGGTGCGCCCAAGGCGCATCATTTGATCCACGCGTAAGGTCCTTAACTCGGAGAAAATACTATGGCTGAAAAGAAAGCGAAGAAATCCACCGGTGGCGATGACGCGCGCCAGTCCAACCTTGACAGTGCTCTGGCACAAATTACCAAGACCTTTGGGGAAGGCAGCATTATGCGTCTGGGCGACGCAAATTCGCAGTCCAGTATTGAAGCCATTTCCACCGGCTCCCTTTCACTGGATCTCGCCCTCGGGATCGGGGGCGTGCCCAAGGGCCGGATTGTTGAAATCTATGGGCCTGAATCTTCCGGCAAAACAACCGTGATGCTTCATGTTATTGCCAATGCCCAGAAGGCGGGCGGGGTGTGCGCCTTTATTGATGCGGAACACGCGCTGGACCCTCAGTATGCCCGTAAGTTGGGTGTGAATCTGGATGACCTTCTTGTCTCCCAACCCGATAGCGGTGAGGAGGCGCTGACTATTTGTGAAACGCTTGCCCGTTCCAATTCGGTCGCTGTGATCGTGATCGACTCAGTCGCCGCACTCGTGCCCAAAGCCGAGCTGGAGGGCGACATGGGGATGGCTACCATGGGTATGCAGGCGCGCTTGATGAGTCAAGCCCTGCGTAAACTTGCGGCTATCATGAGCAAGGCCAAGACCACCTGTATCTTTACCAATCAGCTTCGGGAAAAAGTGGGCGTGATGTTTGGGAGCCCTGAGACGACTCCCGGGGGCAAGGCCCTCAAGTTTTATGCCAGCGTCCGGATTGACATCCGTAGGCGAGAAGCACTGAAGGATGCGACGGGTCAAGTGATTGGCAATCATGTGAAGACCAAGATTGTGAAGAACAAGGTGGCGCCACCTTTTGCCGAGGCAGAGTTTGATATTATGTATAATCAAGGCATCAACCGCGAAGGCAGCATCATTGATGCAGGGCTAAGGTTTGAAGTTCTTGGTAAGAAGGGTGCCTGGATTCAGCACGATGGCGAGTTGATTGGTCAAGGGGTTGCTGCTGCGCAGAAAACGTTAGAGGACAAGCCGGAGTTGGCAGATTTGATCGTCAAACAGATCATGGACAAAAAGAATGGGGTTGAACCGGAAGAAACGACCGAAGAGGAAGTTGAGCCAGAGGAAACGAGCGAAGAAGAATAAATAATAGAATCATGCGCATTGGCTTAGACTGGGCAGAAGGTGTCATTTACATGAACCGGTTATGAATGCTGCTTATTCTGTTTCTGCACATTATGATGGCGGGTTTGACGTCGGCGATTTGGAGGCGTGGGCCTCAGGGTTGCGTAACCAATTTACAGGAGAAGAGATATCGCTCGGTTTTGTTTTTGTAACCCCTCCATTTTTCGATAACGCAGCGGAATTATTGGAGATTCTTCGTGTGCACGCACGCATTCCTCTGTTAATCGGCTGTTCCAGTGGCGGTCTCATCGCTAATGCACAGGAATTGGAGAAGGATTCAGGAGTGGTGCTTTCGCTCCATTATCTGCCCAAAGCCAGATTGAACGCCATCCACTTTACTCAAGAGCAGGTGGAACAGGGGGATAGGGAGGGGTTTTGGCGGGAGGAGACTGGGGTGAGTGAGAGTAACGGCTGGCTCGTATTTGCTGATCCTTTTCAGATTAATGCTGAGCAATGGCTTGAACAGTGGAATATCAACTGGCCTTTTGTGCCTGTCCTTGGCGGGCTTGCGAGTGGGGGGCGGCAGCAACGGACACAAGTCTATCTCAACGGTGATGTGTATGAGGAAGGGGGTGTGGCACTCAGCGTGGGCGGGTCTGTCGCTCTGTCCAGTGTCATCTCCCAGGGCTGCACTCCAATTGGCGAGACATGGACCATTACGCGCGTCGAGGACAACGTGATTCACGAGATAGGCAACCGACCCGCGTACGAGGTGCTGGTGGAAACCTTTGAGTCCTTGTCAGATACGGAGAAGGAGAAGACCAAGGGTAATCTTTTTGTGGGCATGGTGATAGATGAATATCTTGACGAATTCCATCGTGGCGATTTCCTGATACGTAATCTCATTGGGGTGGACCCTAACAACGGGGCTATTGCCGTTGGAGCCTTACCGCGGCCCGGTCAGACGCTGCAGTTTCAACGTCGTGATGCACGAGCGGCGGGTGAGGATTTTGATGAGCTGTTACACCGGACCAGAGAGTCACTGGAGGACACCACCGTGTACGGCGGTTGTTTGTGCTGTTGTAATGGCCGTGGGAAAAATCTCTTTGAGGCCTCAGATCATGATGCGGGGTTGGTGCAGCATCACCTGGGGGATATCGGCCTCAGCGGGTTTTTTTGCAACGGTGAGATTGGGCCGGTAGGACAAAACAATTACCTTCACGGGTATACCGCCTCATTGGCGCTGTTTGTAGAAAAGGCCGACGCATGAGCGATCCGGACGCCCTGTTGCATGATTTTCAGTCCATTACCGAGCCTTTATCTCTGGAGGATCTGTTTCCCTTGCCACAACCCTTCGAACTGGAGATTGGCTGTGGCGATGGAGGGTTTTTATTTGAGCGAGCTCAGGCCCACCCGGAGAGAAATTTTCTCGGCATCGAACGTCTGCTGGGTCGGGTCCGGAAGCTCAGCAAAAAGGGACTACGAGAGGGGCTCACCAATCTTCGCCTGTTACGGATTGAGGCACGATATGTTCTTGAATATCTCCTGCCTGAACATGCCTTTGAGGCATTGCATATTTATTTTCCTGATCCATGGCCAAAGGACCGGCATCGGCGCCATCGGTTGATCAACGAAACCTTCCCGCCTTTGGCTAGGCGTATTCTTCGCCAGAAAGGGGTGATCTACCTGCGGACAGATGATCCGGTTTACTTTGGACAGATGCAGGAGACCTTTCAGGATTTAAAGGATTTTGCCGTGGAAAACACACCCGGGGAGATTGCCAGTATTACCACCGAATTCGAGGGGCAATGGCTTGATCAAGGCAGGCATATCCACCGTGCAGCTTATCGGTTAGTCTGACTATATATCGATCACGGGCCCATCGTCATCATCGTGATCGTACTTTTTCTCTGACTGCTGTGAATTCTGTTTTGGCTGCATCCGTTGGAAGTGGACTTTGGAGTCTCCATTACCCGTGAGCGTGTTGGCGATGAGTGTCACAATGGAGATCACCAGTGCGCCCCAGAAGGCGGTCCAAAATCCTCCTTCAATTTTAAAGCCTTCGACCAATTCAGCCGTAAGCAGTAGAAGCATGGCGTTGATGACCATGAGAAACAGTCCGAGTGTCAGGATGAGCAGTGGCAGGCAGCCCAGCAATAGAAACGGGCGCAGGAATGCGTTCAGTGCGCCAAGCACGAGTGACGCGAGCAGAAGATCCATAGTAGTGACATAGGTTATGCCAGGCACCACATTCACCGCGATTAATACCGCAAAGGTTCCCACCAGAAATTGGTGTAGGAAATCCCGCACGGAATTATTGCGAGGTGGGGTTGTTTTACTCATGCGGGTTGGGTAAGCAAAAACCGGGCGGCTTGACCTTGAATTGTGACTTTCTCTGCCGATGCTGGCACCAACGCAAATTGTCCGGCGGCTAGTTCCAGTGTGATGTTCTTCGAATTAAGCGCCAACGAATTGTGTGTTACAGCGATCAGGCGTGGTCCTTTGCCTGGAAGAGATAACCGAACCGGATCGTCCATGCGGACATGGCTTAGGCGGAATATTTCGGGTTGATCGGCGATGAGATAGGAGGAAAATCCGTCGGATTTACTCCAATTTGCGGGACAAAGTGTTGGTTCATGGTCCTCGAAGTCGATCGCCTTCATTGCTTGCTCTACGTGGAGTTCACGGGGTTGTCCATCCAGGCCGGTGCGATCCCAGTCATAGATGCGGTAGGTGGTATCTGAGTTTTCCTGGATTTCAAATACCACCGTCCCTGCGCCCAACGCGTGCAACCGTCCGCTGGGGATAAAAAGTGACTGCTCGGCTTGAGCCGGGATGTGATGCAGGCAATCAGCAAAATCCGGTTGCCCAATTTTTTCATTAAACTGGGCTTCAGTAACGGTGGCGGAAAGACCGGCGATGAGTCGGGCCGATGGCTCGGCATGAGCGATGAACCAGGCTTCGGTTTTGGGCTCGCCTTTGAGTGCCTTGGCTATTGCTGCTGGCGGATGGACTTGAACCGAAAGGTCTGCTTCTGCATCAAGCATTTTGGCCAACCAGGGGAAGCGCCCTTTTTTGGAAGGATAATCTCCCAACAGTTCCCCCTGATGGTTCTCCATTAGCCACCGGAGAGACTGCCCTTTTAGTGGGCCATTAGTAATGATGCTTTCGGTATCAGGGCGATCGCAAATCTCCCAGGATTCCCCGATCGATTTACCTGAGGGAAGGGTCTTGCGGTATAGAGTTTCGAGGCGTCGACCGCCCCAGATGCGTTCCTGAAAAATGGGTTCGAAAGTAAATGGGTAGAGCATGGGCTCAGCCCTCTATATACTGTCCGTGTTGCCGGTATTTTTCGTATCGCTCTTTCAGGCGGACTTCCGGATCAATCTTTTCAAGATTCTCCAGATTCTCGAGTAACACCTCTTTCAAGGTGTTCGCCATAGCCGCGTGATCATTGTGTGCGCCTCCCAATGGCTCAGGGACAACTTCATCCACCAGCCCCAATTCAAGCAGGTCATGGGCGGTAATCTTCAGGGCTTCCGCGGCTTGCGGAGCCGCCGCGCGGTCTTTCCATAAGATGGCAGCGCAACCTTCAGGACTAATGACGGAGTAATAGGCGTTCTCCAGAATTAAGGTGCGGTCGCTCACGCCAATACCCAGCGCACCTCCGCTGCCGCCTTCTCAGATGAATACCGAGCTCATGG
>MPLX02188114.1_pt1 | contig 10907 bp, 13 predicted proteins | sample 1617341 | NCBI WGS metagenome assembly MPLX02 (sample SAMN05944804, study PRJNA350692) | marine metagenome | biome: marine; feature: ODZ; material: water; isolation source: 120 m water sample filtered on 0.2 um supor filter | place: Pacific Ocean | collected 2012-04-08 | depth 120m m | reverse complement strand
TTTCAATTCTGCCGTATTGTTCCTGATTGTCTTTTCTATAATGAGTCACATCTAATTCAAATGCATTTCCAGAAATACATCTAACAACTGGTCCTCCAATTCCATCACCCATGAATAATTATATAATAATGGAGATATAAATTTCAAAAATAGAAATACTAAACGCCGAGAGAGGGATTTGAACCCCCGCGTTCTTGCGAACACAGGCTCTCAAGGCCCGCGCCCTACCAGGCTAGGCGACCTCGGCAAAAATTAGTGGTAAATACTGCTTAAAATTTGTAAGTATCTAAAAGAAAAAATGAAAATTATGATATTTTCTAATTTTATAGATAAAATTCTTGAATTAAATTCTATTTTGAATAAGTTCCAACTGCTTTTTCATGAGCTTCTAGATTAGATTGATCAACTAGAATAGCTTGTGGCGGACAAACTGAGACACATGCCATACAATAAATGCAATCATGTTCTCTTATAGCATCTGCTTTATCTGTAAAATCACGACGTTCTTCTTTTTCAGTTGCACCTTTACCTAACCAATCAGTTGTATCATTAATGGCATCCATTCCTGATACATCCTTTTCAGTTCTATACCATTGAAAAACTTGTACAGGACATGCTTCTATGCAAGCACCATCTGCAACGCAAACATCCCAATCGTTTGCAACCATAGTTCCGGTAATACCAAGTTTTTCCATTTTTTCACCACGTTTTTCATAATCAGCTAAAACTTGTTCATTTTTTGATGCATCCCATCCATTTTGTCCTTCACCTGCTTGTGATGGCCAAACCCAATGAAAATTTCCAGAATCTTTATCGACAATTTTACCGATTGGTTTCTTATCATCATGACAAAAGTCTTCATTAATTGGCATTATTCTAGAAGTTTAGAGTTATAATTTAAATCTAGACAAAATTAGTTACAACTAAACATGATTTACAGATATTTGAAAAATACCTACGTTCATATCGTTTCACGAAAACCTACATCATGGACATAATCAAATATGACATTTACAGTGGCCCAAATATTGGAATTTATAGTACAGTGAATGATGAGTTTATTTTTTTACCAAGAGGATTTGCAGATGGAAAATCCGAAAAATTATCAGAATATTTAGAAGTTAAACCATTAGAAATATCAGTTGCAAATGCCAGAGTGTTAGGAGTTTTAATGGTAGTGAATAATCACGGTATACTTTTACCAAGTACATGTTCAGAAGGAGAATTTAATCACATTAAGGAAAATACCGATCTTAATGTAGAAATTCTAGATGTGAAAAATAACGCACTTGGAAATATGATGAGTGTTAATAATAAAGGAGGAATTGTATCTCCATTAATCCCAAAAGAAGATTTACAGAAAATTCAAGATACTTTAGATATAGAAGTTATGCATTCTAAGATTGCAGGGTTTCAACAAGTTGGAGCAGTTATGACTACATCAGAAAAAGGCACAGTAGTTCATCCAGAAACTGATGAAGAAGACATGAAGGCAATTAATAATTTTCTAGGAGGAAATATTGAGGCTGCAACAATCAATGGAGGAATACCATTTGTATCATCTGGAATATTGGCAAATAACAATTCAGTAGTTGTAGGTTCGCTAACAAACGGTCCAGAAATTATGATGCTCACCAGAGCATTTTTACATTAATTGTTTTTTTACATGTTTCAATAAATCAGAAATTAAAATTTGATTTTCACTTCTATCAGACATATTTCTTACCACAACCATATTTTTTGAAAATTCATCTGGACCTACAATTATAACAAATTTAGAATTTGTTGATTGTTCCATTTGTTTTTTTAATGCTCTACCAGACAGATCAATATCAGTTGAAATAGAATTTTCTCTTAACATAGATGTAATTTTCATGGCATTTGATTTCATTTCTTCATTTACATACAAAACAGAAACACGATTAGGTTTTTGTAAAAATGAAGAGTTTTGATTTTCTAATGCCAACATAATTCGTTCTACACCACCTGCAACTCCAGTTGCACCCAGATCATCTCTTCCAAAAACAGATGGAAGATTATCATATCTTCCACCACCAACTAATGCGCCAATATCAAAATTTTTATCAAAAGCCTCAAAAACTATTCCAGAATAATAGTCAAGACCACGAACAATTCCAAAATCAATTTGAATATTATTTACATTACGATTTTTTAATGATTCAAAAAGTGATGAAAGTTCAACCCAATTTTCAAATTGTGTTACATCAAATTTTTTAGATATCTCATCAGGAGTTCCTTTCAATTTTGAGAATTCAATTATTTTTTCTAATTTATCTTTAGGATATCCTTTTTTTTCATACTCAGAGATGATTTCTTGTTCAGATTTTTTCTGAATTTTGTCTATAGCACGAAGAATATCTGAAATAATTTCAGAACTTTCAGATTCAAAAAGTGATGAAATGTATGACTGAGTAATTTTTCTGTGTGAAATACTAAGAATAATATTTTCAAGACCAAGATTTGAAAAAAACTTTGAAGTGAATTCTATTATTTCTGCATCAGTTTCAGTATTTTGTTTTCCAAATATTTCAATATCCCATTGATGAAAAAATCGATATCGTCCTTTTTGTGGTTCATCATATCTCCATACTCCTCCAAAAGCTGAAATTTTTGCTGGAAGTTTCATTGATTTTTGTTCAGCTGCATATCTTGTCAAACCAACAGTAAAATCAAATCGTAATGAAACTTCTCTATCACCTTTATCATTAAAAAAATAAACGTCATCACGTATTGTAGGTCCACTTTTTGCTTCGATGACAGACATCAATTCAATTGGTGAAGGTTCCATTAATTGAAATCCAAATATGTTAGAGGTTGAGAGAAACTTTTCTCGAATAAATTCAATCTTTTGAATTTCATCATTTTCAAAATCTTTCATTCCTCGTGGTAGATCCATTTACAAAAAAAATTGAAACAACGAATTTAGACTTTGCTGTTGGAGTTGTAACTAATTAATAATAGAATATCAAGGATATGAGATGAGTTACAAAACATTAGAGCATGCAACTGATGCTATAATTGAGGTTACAGCAAACAATTTGAAAGAAGCATTTCAGATAGCAGGAATTTCTGTAATAGATACAATTCTAGATAGCTCAAAAGTTGATGAAAACGATAGTAGAAAGTTAGTAGTTAAAGGAAAAGATCTCAAATATTTGTTATATAATTGGCTTGAAGAAATCATAATTTTAACTATCACAGATGGATTTGCTGGAAAAAGAATTGTAATAGATATTCTAAAAAATGAAAATTATGAAATTCATGCAGAGGTTTTTGGTGAAATGATTAATTTGAAAAAACATGAATTTAAAGTTGAAATAAAATCACCAACATTTCATGAAATGGAAATTAAAGAAGGGGATAAGATCGTCATGAAATATTTGCTTGATTTGTAAGACAATAAATATTGTAAAAAAAAGAAAAAAATATGGAAGATGAAGAGTTTGAGAGAATAAAGAAAAAACAATTAGAAGATTTACTTAAACAACAAAATCTTAATGATATTCTAAATGAAATACCTGTGATGGAATTAACATCACAAAATTTTCATCAAGAAATTATCAATAATGAATTACTTTTAGTAGATTTTTGGGCTGAATGGTGTGGACCTTGCAAATCAATGCATCCAATATTTACAAAAATGGCAAAAGAATACAAGCAAGTTAGGTTTGCAAGAGTGAATGTTGACAATGCTCAAGATATTGCAATGAAATATGGAGTTCAATCAATTCCAACATTTATCATGTTCAAAAATGGCGAAATCGCAAATCAAATGGTGGGAGCCGTAGGAGAATCAGGAATACATACTATTTGTAAAAAATTTGTAAAAAATCAATAACCATAAACAGGATTTTTTTCTCGTTGAATACTAACAATTTCATTTAGTGTTTGTAATTCTTCTGAAGAGAGTTTATGTGCATATTTTTTCAAAAGTTGTTTTGCTTCTGAAGGAGTAGGTAAAGTGTAAAACACATCTTCTTCGTTAATTTGTCGTCCAATTGTAACATTTTGTACAGAGCATGCAACTTCTTCACCAATTTTGACTTCTTGAACGGTTTTGCCATCAGCTTCAAGTGAATGTATAGTTCCAATTTTTTTTCCAGTTTTATTTGTAAATGCAATTTTTTGTCGTAATTTTCCAACATCAACTCGTATTCCAAATACAGCAGGATTATTGTTACGAAAAGTGTAACCCTTTAGGAAAGTGAATTTTGAAATTGGAGTAAATTCTTTAAAAATTGAATTTTCAAGATCTGCTCTATCATCATCCACCCACTGAGAATAAGTATCAATTAGGCTGTAGATTACTTTATCTTCAAATATTCTAATGTGACTTTCATCACATTCAAGTTTTGCATCATCAAATATTTTTACATTGAATGCCAAAATGACTCCAAGATGACGATCTTTATCTTTAATGGCTTTTGCTTGCATTACATCTCTACGTGTAACAGGACCAATGTCGGCTTTTGCTATAGGAACTTGTTGTCTTCGAAGCATTTCAGTAATTGCTTCTAGTGAACCAATTGTATCACATTTTAAAATTAAACCAGTTGTTTCAGTATCAATGAAAACAGATTCCATTTCAGATTCAAGTGTTTTTTTGAACTCTTCTGCTGTTTCTTGATTTGGAGATGCATAAACAGTTGTGCCTGGAAGAACACCATCTAAATCAGGTGATGCAATCTTTATTCCTGCTGCTGCTTGTACCTCATCTATTGGCTTGAATTTATCTCTTGGATCACGCATTTCATCTAGAGGTTTTGGCAACAAGAGAGCCTTTGGTTTTGTGATGATTACAGAATCTCTCTTTGCTACAACAATATTATCATTTTTTTTAAGATGACCATCAATTAAGATCATGTTTGCAGTTGGACCCAATCCAACCTCATCATTAACTTCTAAAACAATTCCACGTGTTTGTTTTTCTTCTTGTTCTAATTTTTTACTTAAGAATTGTTGTGTCAGTCCAACTAAAACTGCCAATAATTCAGGTATTCCAACACCAGATCTAGCACTTACAGGAACAATTGATATTTCTTTTTTGAAATCTTGTACCCTATAGAATGCTTCAGATTGGTAACCAAGTATCGATAATGCACCTACAACATTGTAAATTTGTTCATCAATGTTTGTCTGTATAGAAGGAGATTGTTTCTTTATTGCCTGAGAAATGTATGCATCGTCTGTTTGTTGCCAACCAGAAATCATATCGACTTTGTTTAATGCAACTACAAATGGTACTTTGCGACTTTCAAGAATTTTTAAACTCTCATTTGTTTGAGGTTGAAATCCTCGATTAATATCAACAACTAAGATTGCAATGTCAGCAGCAGAACCGCCTCTAGCTCGAAGATTCGTGAATACTTCATGCCCAGGAGTATCAATAACCAAAATTCCAGGCACTTTAGTTTCTGCTTTACCTAATTTCTCATAAAGTGAACCACATAATTTTTGAATGATTTCATCAGGTAAGAAACTTGCACCAATATGTTGAGTGATGCCACCAGCTTCTCTTCCTTGTACACCAGTTCCTCGAATTTTATCTAAAAGAGATGTTTTTCCTGAATCAACGTGACCTAATACAGCCACAATGGGTTGTCTTATACGCAATGTGAATCACTTGAATACCACACTTACTTCTTTATCAAAGCTTTCTGTTGAATCAGATGCATGAATTATGTTTTCAGTGAAACCTAAACCAAAATCACCACGTATTGAACCAGGTTCGGCTTCAAATGATTTTGTTGCACCAACCATTTGTCTTGTTGTAGCAACAGCATTATTTCCTTCAATAACTGTAACAACAACTGGACCAGATGTCATGTATTCTAACAATTCACCAAAAAATGGTTTATCCTTATGAACAGAATAAAATTCTGTTGCTAATTCTTTAGTAAATGTAAACATTTTTAATTTTAAAATTGTAAATCCTTTTTTTTCAAATCTTGAAATTATTTCTCCAATTAATTTTCTTTGGACACCATCTGGTTTTACAATGAATAAAGTTTGTTCAGACAATTTACTTCTTCTGTTTAATTCCGCCTTTAACGTATTTGTTTGTCCATTTGAATTTTCTAGGATCTCTTTTGAGGTCTTTGCTGTTCTTTTTACATTTTGCAGAACAAAACCAAAGAACGGTTCCATCATTTTTAACAAACATTGTTCCAGTACCTTTTGCTACTGGACGGTCACAGAAACTACAAGGTTTTACTAACAGACTCATAATAATCACTAATGTAATTTCTTTGCCTCACGTTCAGTTTCACGTAAAATTAGTACTTCACCAACTCTAGGTGAACCTTTAACATTTCTAGTTAAGACACGACCTTTGTCTTTACCTTCACGAACTTTTACTCTAACTTGGATAACTTCTCCTGCAATTCCAGTTCTACCAACTATTTGAATAATATCTGCAGGAGTTAATGCATCAGTTTCTGATTCTTTCTGCTGACTCATTGTTCAGTCGAGCCACCTTTTAGTTTAGCTAGTGATGCAACTACTTCATCAACAATATGTTGTGCATCTCCTGATTCTAATATAGCAGCGGCAGCTGATGTGACATCAATTCCAAGAGCTTTTCCTAGTTCTTGTTTACTTGGAACAAATGCATAAGCTGCTTTTTGTTCTTCACAGATTAATGGAAGATGGGCTACAACCTCTGGAGGTTCAACATCTTCTGCAATAATGATTAATTTACTAATTCCACGTTCAATGGCTTTTGTTGCCTCATTTGTACCTCTTACAACTTTACCTGATGTGGCAGATACTCTTAGGGCTTCAAGGATCGGACTAACAAGCTCTTCAGGTGTTTCAAATTTTACGTAGTATGCTTTAGCCATTATGAGCATGCTCCAAAATGGTCTTAAATATGTTATCAGGCAAGAATTGATTTGGTTTTTTCAACAAAATTAGAGATTAATGAATCAAGATTTTGCTGAGAGTTTGATTCTCCATAAATTCTGATTATAGGTTCAGTTCCACTAGGTCTAATCATGACCCAGTTATTTTCATCTACTTGAATTTTTATGCCGTCAGAAGTGTTCGAATCAGAAAATTCTTTCAAAAGTTCAGAAATAACGATCTTTGATTGTTCTAAAGAACATTCCATCTTTGTTTTAGTAGTAAAACTAGGTGGAAGCTTTTGGATGTTTTGACTTAGATTTAATTCAGATTTAGAGAGAAGATCCAGCATTAATGCCAAAGTCATAGCACCGTCTCTAACATGATTATGATTCCCAAACATGAACCCTCCATTTTCTTCATAACCAACTAATGCATCATCATTTACCATTCTTCTAGAGACTTCCACACTTCCTACTTTTGTTCTTACTACACGAGAATTACTTTTTTTAACAATATTTTCAATTACGTTACCAGAATTTAGACAGGTTACTACTTGTGAATTTGGATATTGTTGTAAGAGATAATCACAAAGAAGTAAAGCAGAGCTATCACCAGTTAGAATTTTTCCAGTTTCATCACAGAATATACTTCTATCACCGTCACCGTCAAATGCAATTCCAAAATTTGAGTTTGTATCAATGACCAAATTAGATAATTCTTCAAGGTTTTGAGGAGTTGGTTCTGAACCACGACCTGAAAAGTCACCATTAATTTCTTCGTTTATCGTATGAACATCACATTCTAATTTTTCGCATAATTGTCTTGCAGTAACTGATTGAGCACCATTTCCAAGATCTAAACAAACCTTGAATTTTTTTGCCTTAATTGAATCAACATCAATTAAGGAAGTTATACCAGCAATATACGTAGAAATAACATTTGTTTCTTCAAACGATTTTCCAAATGTATCAGTTTTAATCCAGTTTTTTTCATCAAAAATTTGTTCAATTTTTCGTTCATCCTCACGAGAAATTTCAACACCATCTGATGCAACAGGTTTGATTCCATTATACTGTGGAGGATTATGAGATGCAGTAATCATCAATCCACCATCATAACCCAATTTTTTTGTTGCATATTCTAAACAAGGAGTAGGCACAAGTCCAGCCATGTAGCAATCTAAACCCGAATAATTTAATGCTGAAGAAACAATTTTTGCTACAATTGGACTAGAATGTCGGCCATCATATCCAACCAAAATTTTTCCTTTTTTGAAATAGGATGCCAAGGACATTACAAGATCATTAACAAATTCTAATGAAAAATCCTCAGAGAAGACACCACGAACACCATTTGTGCCAAACAATTTTTTCATACTGTCAATTCAATACCGATAAATTTGTCTGTTGTTGCACAATCCTTGCGGGTGTCGCCCAGCCTGGTCAAAGGCGCAGGGTTTAGGACCCTGTCTCTTAGGAGTTCGTGGGTTCGAATCCCACCACCCGCATTATTTGATTTTTTTTACAAAATACCTTAAGCATATATGACATTAAACAGAAACGTCGGCATTGAAAAAAACATTAATCGGAATTACAGTAGTGGGAAGAGATAAGGAAGGAATTGTAGCTAATTTTACAAATTTTGTATTTGAACGAAAGGGAAACTTAGAAAGAGTAAATCAAAATGTCATCAAAGGTCTTTTTGGTATGTATTTGGAAGTATCATTCACAAAAAGAATTGATGTAAAAAGATTTGATTCAGATTTAGAGAAACTAGGTAAGCAATTACACATGGAAGTAAATTCACACCATGAATCAAATTCAGAAAAAAATATAGCAGTATTTGTTACAAAAGAACCACACTGTCTTCAAACATTAATTCGTGCACAAACAAAAAAACAACTCAAAGGAAAAATTGCACTAGTGATTGGTACAGAGAATACTCTTTCAGGAATGGCAAAAAAAGCAAAATTACCTTTTGTATTAATTAATGAAAAAAATCAGGATAAGGCTGAAGCTAAAATTATTCAAGTTTGTAAAAAATATGAAATTGATGTGATCGCATTAGCAAGATATATGAGAATATTGACACCAAATTTTGTTTGGAGATATCCAAATAGAATAATTAACATTCATCCATCATTATTACCGGCATTTCCAGGAGCTATGGCTTATGCACAAGCTTTTGAAAGAGGAACAAAAATTATTGGCGTAACATCACATTATGTTACAGAAAATCTTGACCAAGGACCAATAATTTTCCAAGATTCGTTTAATGTAAAACCCGAACATACGTTAGAATCAATAAAACGTGCAGGACAAAAACTTGAAGCTGAAGTTTTACTAAAGGCAGTAAAAATGCATCTAGCTGATAAATTAGAAGTTAGATGGAGAAAAGTACACACAAAGTGATTTGATGATTATACGTGATCAATTTGATCCTGATTTAAGAAAGAAGATTAAAAGAAAAAAACAGATTGCAATTATTCCAGTAGGCTCAATTGAACAACATGGTCCACACTTACCAATTTCAACAGATTCAGATATTGTTACAGAGATTGCTTTACAATTATCAGAAAAAATTAATGGTATTTTATTACCCACAATTACATATGGAATTTCAGATGAACATTTTCCATTTTTCAATCTAAGTATAAAGAAATCTACATTATCAAAAATTTTAGAAGATATTTGTGAATCATTAATCAAAAATGGGATTTCTAGAATTTTAATAATTAATGGTCATTATGGGAATTTAGATTCTTTGAAAAGTTTTGAGAAAAAGAAGAAGAGTAAAAAAGTAAAGATTTTCTCATATTGGAAATATATGGATAGAGAATTTGATCATGCAGGAAATGTTGAGACATCAATTATGCTAGCAATTTCAAAAAATGTGAATATGAAAAATGCAAAAAAGGGTTTTCAAACAGACGGTATGTCAAAACAAGAAATTTCAAAAATCAACAAATTGGCACAAAAATCATTTCCGAAGGTAACAGGCAATGGAGTTTGGGGAGATCCTACTAAATCATCAGCAAAATTAGGGAGAAAAATCATCAACGAAGTTGTAAATAATCTTGTAAAAGAGTCAAACTAGTCTTACCGAAACAAAACGAAAAATTCACCAGTGAACGTTTAATATACTCCTCATTAAGGGAATCAATAAGTGAAATAAATGTCCGTAGATATGGCAGTAAAAGTACTCGATGAAAGTATCAACAAAAAGGTACTGATCAAGCTAAAGGGTGGCAAAACCATTACAGGTATGCTACAAGGTTTTGATCAACACATGAACCTGCTACTCGACCAATCAGAAGAAATCCCTTCTGAAGGTGAATCAAAAAGTCTCGGATCCATTGTAGTTCGTGGAGATAATGTAGTTATGATATCTCCTCCAGCAGAATAGGTGTTCTCTAATGACTAGAGGTACACCATCAATGGGAAAGCATTCTAAAGCACATACTCATATCAGATGTAGAAGATGTGGAAACAACGCTTTTCATAGACGTCTAGATAGATGTGCAAGTTGTGGTCATCCAGATGCAAAAAGACGAAAATACAATTGGATAAAACGGAGCGTACCTGCGCTATAATTAATTTTGAAACTATTTTCTAAAACAAAAAATAAATTCCAAACCCCATCTATTGGTTCAAATTCACAAATTGTAAGTCAATTACATTCATTAGAAATTGAAAAGGATATTCTAACAAAGACAATTGCTAGATTGTATCAAAATGAAACAGATTTGACAAAAATTCAAAAAGACAGACTGTTACTAAAATACCAACATCAATTGGGCGTAGTTATTACTAGAATTGAAAAAATAGAAAATGCAAGTAAACATCCAGATCTAGGACCACTAGGTGATGGATTAATTACATTAATGGATCAAAAACTGTCTAGACTAGACCAGAGATTATACGAATTAACATCAAAGATTCAAGTAGCACAAGCAGAAAATGATGTTCATACTAAGAAAAAGAGTAAAAAATCAAATGAAATAGAAGAAAAATCAAAACCAATTTTTGAAAAACCAATTG
>MPLX02182243.1_pt1 | contig 10910 bp, 12 predicted proteins | sample 1617341 | NCBI WGS metagenome assembly MPLX02 (sample SAMN05944804, study PRJNA350692) | marine metagenome | biome: marine; feature: ODZ; material: water; isolation source: 120 m water sample filtered on 0.2 um supor filter | place: Pacific Ocean | collected 2012-04-08 | depth 120m m | reverse complement strand
CAGTCCCGTCAGGTCCGTTAGCGTGGAGTCGTAGCCTGTTATTTAAGGGGTTTTAGGACTGTCGGTGTGGAGAGCACTGCCTTCACACGGCAGGGGTCGCTGGTTCAAATCCAGCCGCGCCCACCATCATCGTTCTTGCAGAGCTATCAAGCCCCAGCACTCCTTACAGAGTGTTGGGGCTTTTTTATCGCCTTATACCGGGGTAGTAATCCATCAAACCTGATTACAAATTAACCCTCGCCACGCGTCCAAGCTGCGAACTCCTTGTTGTCGGTTGAGAACTCAACTCCAAGAGCAGGTTCATCTCCAACAACCCACGCATCATGGCCTGGAGCTAAACGATAGGCATCTCCCGCATTAACGGTCAATTCAGAACCATCATCGGAAACCACATGTATTTGGCCTTGAAGCAGTACACCGATATGCCCCGCTTGGCAGCTTTCTGTTTCAACAAGGGGCTTGATGCACTCCGACCATTTCCATCCTGGTTGCATGTTTGCCTTAGTAAGCGTCACGGCACCAAATTTAATATTGGCAGCATGCGTTTTGTCTGGAGTTAGCGTCCCATCAGGGCTTGACCATGATTTTTTTTCTAGCGTTGACATAATTAACCCTCTATTAACATTTGTGTGTCTGGTTAGTATAACGTGGCGAAGCACGAGGTCTAGCTGAGGCAAAATTTAGTGCGCTGAAAATCCAAGGTTATCGACCGCATCGTGCAGGTGATCTGGTGCGAAATGGGCAAACCGTTCAGTCACCTTGTGTAACAGAAGGTATCTCCCGTTCTTCAACACTGAATTGTCTCATTCAAGCGCAGCAGGTCACCCCCATAGAGGCCCTCCCACATCTGAATTTTCTCATTACTTCGATGCGGCCTTAGACCAACGTCCATTCCCTGGCTTCATGGCGTTTTTAGGGAGCAAGATATTGAAACGGTTCCGGTACTCGTCATCCAGCTTCATCGATATGTGATCGGGGTAATGAGTGGACAGAGTCTCCACAACTGTGTTCCGGGCCCGCGCTTCCATCTCAAGCGCACCCTCTTCTTCCCACACCGCCGGACTGGTGCGATCAGACAGCGCCGGATAGCGATATTCACTCTCCATCAGGCTTAGGGTCTGGTCGTGGCCCAGATAATAGCCTGGACCATTTACATTCACATCTGCAATGACATCGAGCGACAGGGTCTCGTCGGTGACCTCAATGCCGCGCACGGTGCGCAGGATGCTGCCCAGCATATCGTTATCGATAACAAAGCTTTCCAGGATGCAGCCCATGAGGCTGCCATGCATGCCGGCTGATTCATGCACCATGCTGGCACCGGCCAGCCCAGCCAAGGCGGTGGTGTAGGCTTTCTCGTATCCCGACTGGGCATCCGGCGCTTTGGAATCCGCCATACCCGCCGGAACGCTGGTCGGCAGATTGTAGAACTTACCCATCTGTGCCGAAGCGCCGGATAGCAGGGCCTGTTCAGCGCTACCGCCGCTCATGGAGCCAGTGCGCAGATCGGCAACGAACGGCCAAGGACCGAAAGCTACCGGATGGCCGGGAACGACGGCATGCGCGTAAACCAGACCGGCAAGTACTTCAGCGATGACCTGCACGAGTGTGCCTGCCAGCGCGGCAGGAGATGTTGCGCCGGCCTGTGGCGCCGAAGCGATCATCAGGGGGATGCCTGCGCGGATCGAGGCCTCCTTGATCTTGCAGCGCTCTTCTGCATAACGCAGCGGCGGCACCCCATCCCCTTGAACTGAATGGCAACACGGCGTTTCGCGGAACCGACCCGACCCGCCCAATGCCATATCGAACATGTCGGTGACGATTTCGACAGATTCTTGCGAACCCAGCGTAATGCCCCAGGGCTTGGATGTTCCCGTGATCAGCGCATAAGCAGTATTGATGTCTAGATCCATAGATGTCGGCATGTCGCGCGCAATCAAGGGGCGATAACACCAGTGAATATGAGGTAGGGTATCGATCAGCCGTACCACGTCATAGAGATCGAGCAGCGTAGTGTCGCGATAGGTCTTAGTGTGAAAATCACGGATACTAACTGCCCCCCCGGCGGTGCCGAAATGAACGTGATCGGGTGAAATGTCGAGATTTCGTTCTCCATCAAGGGCGTGCAGCGTCCACTCTCGCCGGGTCGAGGCAAGTACATCCTCGACCATGGCGCGCGGGATTAGAATGCGCCCGGCGTCACTCAACCGAGCTCCCTGCTCAAGCATGGTATTTGCACCCTCGGGGATATTGCCGATGATACCCATGCCAACGTTCTCGAGGGTTTTTAGAGCCCCTTCATGGATGCGCAGAATATCTGGTTCACTCAGGGCATGATACTGGCAGCCGGTATGTCCAGTGCGAGTGATGGCTCGCTCATCCGTCGGAGCCTCCCGCTGGGCGATGCGGACGGTGCGTCCGCCACTGCGTCGAGACGATTTTTTGCCAGATACCGTCATGGACTCAAATCTCCCGTGCCATCATCAAACCTTCGTAGATCGCCTCTTCGGCGGTCCTCGGGCTCAGGCAATCACCGACCAGGTGGATTTCCACGCCGCTGCCCTTCAACCGGTCTTCCAGAGCGGTCACCGATTGGTGACCCTGTGACAGGACCAGGGTGTCTATATCTTCACAAACAATGGGATCGCCATTGGCGGTATGGTGGAAATAAACGGTGTTCCGGTCTGTACCGAACAGGCGAGCATAGGGAATGATCTCTACCTCGAGCGCATTTAGTTTTCCGGCCCATATGTCGCGCAGGTAGATTTGCAGGTTTTGTCCGGCATGGATGCCATCCACGGCCAGCCTGACCCTGCAGCCTTCCTGAGCCAGTTTTTCAGCCAACCCGACCCCGATCCAGTCACACCGCCAGTCGGCAATAACCACCGAGTTGCCGGGGTTGGCTTCACCTTTAAGGACCTGCCAGGCTTCAACGACATGGGTGTCGACGTCGATTTTCGCATCCGACTGAAACGGTGTCGCTCCAGTTGCGATGATCACCGCATCCGGACCTGTCTGCTCCACCAATGTCATATCCACGTTCGTGTTCAGGCAAACCTCAACTCCAGCCAGTTCCATCTCGCATCGCAGGTTATCCACCAGAACACCAAATTCCGCCCGACCCGGCAGGGCCTGCGCAAGCAGGACCTGCCCGCCCAGTTGCCTGGACTTTTCACACAGGGTGACTCGGTGACCCCGTTGTGCGGCAACCGCCGCCGCCTTCATACCACCGGGACCACCGCCCGCCACCAGAACCGACCGTGGCTTGTCGGCTTTCTCGTGAGCACCCAACGTCAGTTCCCGCCCCGAGATGGGGTCCTGGATACATGAGATCGGAACACCCTGATGATAGTGGCCAATACAGGCCTGGTTACACCCGATACAGGCACGGATATCATCGAGATCGCCTCGCTTCGCCTTGTTAGGCATCTCGGCATCGGAAATCAGGGCGCGGGTCATGCCGCACATGTCGGCCTGCCCTTTTGCCAAAACCTGTTCCGCCAGTTGTGGCTGATTGATGCGTCCGGCAACAAAAATCGAGCGGGTAAATACATCCTTGATGGCGGCAGCGTGGGGGCCTATGTAAGCATGTTCGAAAGACATCGGCGGCACCACATGGGCTGAACTCCCCAACCCGGCCATGGACCCCATAGTGACGTTCAGGTAATCCAGGTCCGCCAGACCATCCATCCGGCGGCAGGCATCCAGCACCATCTGGCTGGTCAGGCCTGTCGGTTCGTCTTCGTGCGCAGAAATACGGATGCCGATAATACGATCCGGGCCGATTGCTTTACGAACAGCGGTGACGACCTCGGTGATAAAACGGAAGCGCTTTTCTTCCGATCCACCAAACTCGTCATCGCGACGGTTAACGTCGGGGCTGAGGAACTGCGCCAGCAACAGGCCGTGGCTGGCGGTCATCTCGATTCCGTCAAAGCCCGCCTTCGCCATGCGCTGGGCGGCATCAGCATGGGCCTGGATCACCTCCCAGACATAATCCGTGGGCATCGCCCGCGGCATGGTGTGGAAGCGGTGGTCAGGAACCGTAGACGGCGCGTATGGCACCGTCAACAAGCCGCCGTAGCCATGGGCGATGCGGCCGCCATGTGCGACCTGGCCAAAGATCCTGGAGCCATGTCTATGAACCGCCTCGGCGATTTTGCGGTAACCGGGGATACACCTATCCGTGCTGGCGTCGATGTAGGATGATGTAGTGACGGCATCGCTATGGGGACGGGCCGCTTCAGTAACGATTAGCCCCACACCGCCTGCGGCGCGGGCTTCATGGTAGGCCGCCATCTCATCGGTGGGTAGCCAGTCTCGAGCCAAAATGGTTTGGTGCCCGCTAGAGAATATCCTGTTGCGGATTTCCATACCGCGGATGATGTGGGGTGTAAACAGGTGCTTGAATGACATGGCGAACCTCTTGGTTTCCTACCATATAGTTGAGCGCGTATTTAAGCTTTTACGCAACGCCAGAAATGAGCATCAGTTGCATGAATCAGCTTCGTAGTTTTTATACCACGGCCGTGAACTACATTACGCATAGACTATCTTATAATTTTTTGCTGCCTTTGAAGCATCTAAATTCCGGGCCAATGTACGCGCTTGATATACCGAAAATATATAGTACCTCCTACGGGACAATACATGAGAAATAGCGTGCTGAAAACGTGCTGAAACTGAGTCCTTTGGTACCCTTTCCAGTCCCTTCAGGCCTCTTTTAGGAAAAAGTAGCGGAAAGCGGGGTATACGGTTGTATGCCCCGCTCACCTAAATTTAGCTTGTTGACTGGCAGTGGCTTCACGAGCGCCGTACTAAAGCTCCCAGATGGTTGGACCTTCCTGGACTTCTGGCGGCGCATTTAAAAGTTCCGCCATCCGGCCGAGTAGTTCTTGAACCTTAGGCTGTGCTGCAGCTGCACTTTCCGCACTGTCGTAGACACCGATAGTTATAGACCTACCTTCAGCTACTCGTACACTACAGCCCGACTGCAGACCAGCAATAGCCTTCATCTCGTCTCTGACAGAATCAGCTAGAGCAATTACTTCGCTTTCCCGAGCGGGGTCGTATGAAAAAGTCGTCATTCGGTAGTACATAGCATGTCCTCCTTGAGGGATTGTGGATCAAAATTTTACCTGTTTGGCAGAACCATCCACAAGCGTGTGAGTGTGCGAGAATGACATCATTCGATATGGACATAGCATCATTAATTTGGATATCCACCTTTGGCATCGTGATCGGTGCCGCAGTGGTGTACTGTGGCATTTTTGTCTATCGGTTTATTCGAGCCTACTGGCACTCTGACGGCGAGTAGACCTCTGGCTGGTAGAAAGAAGCGTCAAGGACTTAAGGCGCGACACAAACGGCGCTTCATCGTTGACAATTGTCTGGCACGCTGTAGGATCGCATGTCGCTTGTAGGAATTCGATCCTGTTATTGTTTGAGCAACTGAGCGTAATCATTGCTCTGTTTACAATTGTTGCATCAAAACCAGCTGCCCCAGCACAAGGAGGCATGTCGTGAAAATTGGAGTCATGGTTTTCCCAACGGACAAGTCAATTCAGCCGATTCAGCTTGCAAAAGAAGTTGAAGCACGCGGATTCGATTCGCTCTGGTTTCCCGAACACAGTCACATCCCCGTCAGTCGCGAGACCCCTTGGGGTGGCAGAAAGGGCGCGCCACCGCTTCCGGAAATGTATTGGCGTGCACACGACCAGTTTGTCGGGCTCGCAGCCTGCGCCGCCGTGACTGAGAAAATTCGTCTCGGTACAGGTATTACCCTCGTTGCGCAACGCGATCCCATCTGGCTGGCCAAAGAGGTGGCGAGCCTGGACATGATTTCCAACGGTCGATTTGAATTCGGTGTTGGTTACGGCTGGTGCGTCGAAGAAATGCGCAACCATGGTGTCGTCTTTAACCAGAGACGCGAGTTGCTACGCGAAAAAGTTCTATTGATGAAGGAACTGTGGACGCAGGATGAGGCAAGCTACCAGGGAGAACAGATAGAGTTCGAGAAAAGCTGGGCCTGGCCAAAGCCGACGCAGCGACCGCATCCGCCGATTCTGATGGGCGGCTCGGTAGGGCCGAAAACTGCGGCGCACATTGCTGAGTTCTGTGACGGCTGGTTGCCTTTAGGCGGCGCGCATAGCATCGACTCTGGGCTTATCAAGATTCGGGATGCGTGCGTCAAAATTGGTCGTGATCCTGCAAGTATTACGCTGAGCATGTTCTATGCGCGCGGAGCTAACGCGGAGGACCTGAAGGCCCATTCCGATCTCGGCGCACTGCGGGGAATCTTGCCGTTGCCTTCCGAGGGCGCCGATGTCGTCTTACCGCTGCTCGACAAATACGCTGCGTTAATGAATTAAGTCGTTATCTGGGCTATGTGGAAGGTGTTTTTGTTTAAAGGCCTTCGTAGACTACAAGAGAAATCAACAGATAACTGACAAAATAGAAAGATGCGTGAGTGCGGGGTATACATCTTGTATATCCCCACCCTTATCACAGCAGTTTTTGTCTACCTATTCACACCATGCCACTATATACAATTTCCCGGCAGTCAAGCCACCGGCACCCTGAAATGTAATCTCGTTTAGCGCAGTCTTTGCCCACCACCACACGTAAGTAGACACCGCCCCTGTGCCTTGCGGTACCCCTCTAGCCCTGCACGTGGTCGACCCCGCATCCGTATCCTGCCACCCGTCCCGATAACATGTGTTGTTGTCTGCACATACTCTAAAACATTCCGAAAGGCCATCATAAGCCTCGTGATCACCCTTCCCGACAATCCAAGGGTTCTCAGTGTTCCAACTTACAGGTGGATTCCAACAAGCAGGGTCATCGGGAAACTCAACACTCCAAGCAACTTTATTTGCGGCCCGGTCTTCCCACGTTTCGGCAAAGACATAGCTCTGAAAGGCCAACACTCCAAACAATACAATCAACATTTTTCTCATCACCATTCCTTCTCCCTATTTAGTAAAAGCCAAGTTAACGTCACCCTCGAGGGTCTCAACACTTTTTATACTTGCTTTATACCCTTCAAGCATAGCGTCTCTTGCTTCATTTGAAGCATCTAGGGCTTCTTTAGTAGGATAAATTGATACCGCTATCGCAGTAGTTGGGCCAGTTTGAATGCTGATCATAATCTCCGCATCGGGAAATGTTGCTGGCGCGTTTTCCCTGTAATGAACCTTCAGTTCCTCAGCATCTCGCTCTGAATTGAACTCCACCGTGGTAATTCTGCCGTAACTCATAAGTTTCTCCTCTTGTGATCATCTCCTACCGATGAGTAGATGCCTTGCAATCATGTCATCCATCTCATATAGATTTTCTCGCAATTCATCATCGGTTAAACATGCAAATCGAAAGATGCTTTTCATTGTAGGCACAAATAGACAGAGGAATGTGTAGATATGGTTCATCACAAGACCAATGTCCTACTGATTCTCTGTCCTTACCCCTTCCAAATAGAACGCAACTACTACCCCATTTTCGTCGTATACGTTTCCGTGCCAAGGATTACCATCTTTCCATTGCCCAATGTATTTTCTTCCAGCATACGACGTAAAGATCCCCTGACCATGAATAGTTCCATTCTTCCATTCACCCACATATTCTCCATTGGGATGGCGCCAAGTTCCTTGACCATGCGGTTTACCGCCAAGTAGTACGCCTGAGTAGGTACCGCCCTTGTAGTCGTGTAGTACTCCTGTATAGAGGTCACCCGTGTCGTCAACAATTGCCACTTCTTTGTCGGCAGGCACCGACTGACTTGTTTCTCCTTGTTTAATGCCTCCTTGAAAACTAGAACTGGATTCGATGGACGAAGAACTTACTTCTACAAGTGCGCTCCCAATCAATATCAGGCAAAGACTAATAACGCGGAGTGATTGCTTATGTTTCATACCGCTATCTTATTCCTGTTTGGCGATACCATCCAGAAGGGTGTGGGCGTGCGGATAGGACACCATTAACACCACTGAAAAGTAAACTACTTATTAGCCTTAACCTAAACTTTTTGAGGCCCAAGCGTCGCCATTTCTGGAGTCATAATTACGTATTCCTCGGTATTTCTTAATCAACGAGTGGCGACAGCGTCGCCATTAAAACCTAAATAATTCAACAGTATTAAAATAGGCCAACACCCCATTGGGTGGATTGCTCTGCGGCTTTGGTTCCGCAGCAATATTCTGGAGCAACCCGATGACGCTACTGATAGTTGGTATTGTGGCCTTTTTTGCGATACACCTGGTCCCAAGCCTTCCTCCCTTGCGAAGCACGGCAGTACAGCGATTGGGAGAAAACACCTACAAGATGATCTATACCGCGGTGGCAGCTGCGGGATTGATCCTGATTATCTGGGGCAAGGTGACTGCGGACTATATCCACCTGTGGACACCGCCTGATTGGGGACAAACTATCGCCTTTCCGCTCGTTCTAGCTGCCTTGATTCTACTGGCGGCCAGCCACATGCCAGGCAATATCACGCGGCTGGTGCGTCACCCGATGCTGTGGGGAGTGACACTTTGGGCATTGGCACACCTGTTGGCAAATGGTGATCTGGCCTCACTGCTGCTGTTCGGTAGCTTCCTCCTTTATTCGCTTTTTGATATCGTCTCGGCCACCGTACGAAAAACAGGAAAAATACCTGAACCACACCCTGTTTTTCGCGATCTCATCACGGTTGCAGCGGGTGCTGTTGTATTTGCTGTACTGGTGTTCCTGCACCCGTACCTGTTTGGCCCACAGTTAAACTATTTTTGACTGTAAAATTGTCGCTCAACCTTAACGGCAAAAGTCAAATAAACGGCTTGGATATGCGTTCCTACCTGTTAACCCCTTAATAACTTGTGAGCTTGAAGTTGGATGTTCAAAACTCTCTAGAGGGATATTGCGAAAACTAAAGCGACTAAAGCCCAAGCTGCCAGAGTGCAGTCAGCCATAGAACGGGCAACGCAAGCATCAGCAGAACGAGCAAAGGTAGACACCTTTGCGGGTATGGGTTCGTACTGGAGAGGTGCAGGCCGCCATGAGGAATATAGGTTACGGTGGTCCTAACTGGACCTAAGACCTTCTTGAGCGAAAAAAATCCCACCCATCAGAGGGACGGGTGGGTAATCTTATCTAGCTCTGTAGAAGGAGCAAAATGAAAACTGCTCAACACGATTGTCCCGTGCAACACAGGAGGATGTATTGACTTAGGTCAAGGTATGTGGACCTGACACCATCTGAGCGATCTAAAAAACCCGCCTACTCGGAGGGAGATAGGCGGGCTGACAACAAGTACAAACTTTGGGAGGACAGAGGTTCTGCCCAACACAATTATCCTGTACGACGCAGGAGAATATCTTGACTTCGGTCAATGATGTTGCAGACAACCAGAGCTGAGAATTTGGTGGGGAGATTAGGCTGACAGCCCGACAAAGGTACAGGCAGATAGATGCGCGTGATTTCCTATTTAGCTAACGACCCACCTACCAGTCGATTCCAGGATTCAATGGCATTGCCATCGGGATAAAACTTTATCTCAATTCGTACCGAGTCTTCTAGTGACTCGTGCTGATGTTTTACACCCATGGGATGGTGATAGGTATCGCCTGCCTCGACCTCAAATGTCTCTGACCCAATCGACATCCGCACTTTCCCCTCTTTCTGATAGGCAACAGAGTGATGATCTTTATGCATATGCATGCGATCTATCTCTCCTGCTGGCCTGAATGCCTCAAACATAATTAAATTAGGCGTTGCCATAAGCACCTTCACGCTATCGACACCGTCTTCATCTTGCGAGTAGTCCGGGACTAATGTGCTCATTTCACGCTTGGAGCCTGGAACGAATAACTGACCAATATCAATCGAGTCCATAAATGCGACAACGTTTCCAAGCGATTCTGATTTCGTCATAATTTGTTTCCTTTACTCAAATACTACACAGAGAAATGTTTAGAGGGGCTTCATTCCAAACACCCCGCTAAAACTATAAACCTTGTGGCACTTGACTAACTCGATGCATCTTAAAAGGTAATTGAATACTCCGCCATGATTCGTGAAGACTCTTGATCTCTTGTATGGCCACTATCGTGGGTATATTGGAGTGAAGTTGTCAGCGTAGCGGCATTTCTAAATTGATGGGTGTGGTGCAGTACGAGGTTCAACTCTCGACCCACAGGGGCTAGATTGACCTTCTCAGCATCATAGGGTGACTTGATGACCAATGATCCCTTTTCAACATTCAGCGGAGAATTCAGACGAATACCGATTTCGTTATGGGTGTTCAATTGATAACCAGCAGATGCATTGAAGCCAAGGGCATGAATCTTTGAAAAATCTTGGAATACACCTTCCTTTTCAGCATCGGCCTGTGACCAGCCATAAGTCACATCACCAGCGATATTCCATTTGTTACCAGGCGAATATTGCTTTCCAACATTGACATAGGCGCTCTTGCGTCTTTATAGCCCAACCAGCCACTGCCCTTAGAGCCTAGAAAGGTATTGTCCGCAGCAACGCGATAGTGGATACCGCCCAATTGGGAGCCAAAAGCGAAGTTGCCGCCCATCTGAGGTAGATAGCCTTGTTCTGCCTTAAATCCCAGTTGCCAACTCTTTCCGGATGACTGCACTATAGCTATAAACGAGTAATCATCAAATGAAAACGATGTACCTGTAGACGCAATCTTAAGATCAAAGTCCTCCCCAACCATAAAAGCATTCCCAGAAGCAGCCAGAGCAAGACTCGGCCCAAAGGAAGCACTTAACTTGTAGTTGTTATCACACGTATAACCCGCGTCACAAATTCGGCCATAACGAAAACGCCATTTCCCATTTCCATAGATTTTCTTGAGAAGCCTGTACAAAGCTATGTCATGCTTTTTAAGTTCTTCCCGATTTTTCGGATGCGGTCCT
>MPLX02155630.1_pt1 | contig 10918 bp, 10 predicted proteins | sample 1617341 | NCBI WGS metagenome assembly MPLX02 (sample SAMN05944804, study PRJNA350692) | marine metagenome | biome: marine; feature: ODZ; material: water; isolation source: 120 m water sample filtered on 0.2 um supor filter | place: Pacific Ocean | collected 2012-04-08 | depth 120m m | reverse complement strand
TATGTATTTTATTATTATTATGGATTGTTCCCGTAGGACTATGGTTGCAAGCTATATTTAGCATTGGTGGTGGACACGTCACTATTTTTAATTTAATTGGAATGCGATTTCGAAGAGTGCCCCCAGCAATTATTGTAAATGGCCTCATTGCATCTCGTAAAGCAGGTATTGATTTAGAAAGTGATGCTTTAGAAGTCCATTACATGGCTGGTGGCGATGTAGACAAAGTTGTAGATGCTTTAATTGCAGCATCAAAAGCTGGAATTGAATTAACCTTTGCGATTGCTACAGCAATTGATTTAGCAGGACGCGATGTCTTATCTGCAGTTCAAACCAGTGTATATCCAAAAGTTATTGATGCGCCAGTAGATGGAAAATTATCTGCTGTATCAAAAGACGGTATTGAGGTAAGAGCACGAGCTCGAGTAACAGTTAGAACGGATATACCGAATCTAGTTGGAGGAGCAACAGAAGACACTATTATTGCAAGAGTTGGAGAAGGAATTGTTAGTGCCATTGGATCTAAAGAATCCTATGAGAGAGTTTTAGAAAATCCAGATTCAATATCAAGAAATGTGCTTGATAAAGGGTTAAATCATGGTACAGCATTTGAAATTCTCTCCATTGATATTGCTGATATCGATGTAGGAAAAAATATTGGTGCCCAATTACAAGCTGATCAGGCAGAAGCAGACTTAAGAGTTGCACAAGCAAAAGCAGAAACAAGAAGAGCGATGGCAGTAGCACTTGAGCAAGAAATGAAAGCTAAGGTTGTTGAAGCAGAATCTGAAGTACCTAAGGCAATGGCTGAAGCATTCAGAGCAGGTAATCTTGGAGTATTAGATTACTATAAACTTGATAATATTGCTTCTGATACTAGTATGAGACAGTCTATTGCAGGTACAGGCGAAGAAACCAAAGACGATTCAGAGGATTAAATTTGGAAGAATTACTGTATTGGGGGGCGATACTAGGTTTTTATCTTTGGTCTGCTTATAAAAGCAACCAAAAGAAGGCTAAACGATTAATTCCAAAAGAACCTCCCATTGAGAAGAAGGCAGAAGAAATCCCTCAATTGCCTAATAATCAAAAAATCAATATACTAGATTTTTTGAACGAAGCATTTGAAGAATCTGTTTCTCCTTTAGAAAATAAAACTAAAGAATCTGTTCCTAGCATTGAAGACCATGCTGTAAAAGAGAAATTTTTAGATCATTTTAACAGCGATCACGATTTAAGCAATGTTGATGATCGTCATCTCGATCATTTGAACATAAAAGAACAGCACTTAGATAAATTTCAATCACAATTAAAGCATAAAGAGATAGATTTAACGCAGCATAATCAGACTCTTGTATCTGTTCAAAATAAGTATAAAAGAAATCCTACAAAACTTGGGATAATTATGCAGGCAATTTTTGAACCACCTAAAGCAATGCAATAAATAAAATGAAACTATTAATAATGGGCCCACCAGGGGCAGGGAAAGGCACACAAGCAAAAGTACTTGCAAAAAAATATAATCTCCTACATTTATCAACTGGTGATATTTTGAGACACGAAATAGATAAAAAAACAGAGATAGGATTGGAAGCAAAATCTTATATGAATAGAGGAGATTTAGTACCAGATAGCGTTTTGTTGACTATTATCAAAAATGTATTAACTAAACTGAAAGATTCTGGAGTGATTCTAGACGGATTTCCAAGAACCGTTCCTCAAGCTGAAGGATTAAATAAGATTTTTGAGAATCTTAATTTAAGAATAGATTATATATTAAATATCCATGTAGAACCCAATATTTTGATTAACAGATTAATTGAAAGAGCTAAAAATTCGGGTCGAAAAGATGATACAGAAGAGGTAATTGTCAATCGTCAAAAAGTTTATGAAGATTTAACAGCACCATTAATTCATTTTTATAAAGATGAAATTATTCAAATTGATGGCAATGGGCCTATTGAAGAAGTTACCAGTCGAATTCTAGAAACAATGCAATAATGATTGTTGTTGGAATAACTGGAGGGATAGCTTCTGGTAAAAGCACAGCATCTTCTATTTTGAAAAAAGAATACAATGCATATGTTTTTGATGCAGATGAAGAAGCTAAATTATTACTATCTAATCAAGAAGTATCAGAAAAAATTATCCAATCTTTTCCAGATTTAAAAAGCACTGACCCAAAAGAGATGAGTAAAATAGTATTTAAAAATCAAGAAAATCAGAAAAAACTCAATAGTATTGTTCATCCAGCTCTAAGAAGTGAAATGATCAAAAGAATTGACAGGGCACGCAATCAAAAGAAACATCCTATATTTATTAGTGATGCGGCGCTTATTATTGAGAGCGGTTCTTATGAGTATTATCATAACTCTGGAGCATACCTGATATTATTAACTAGCTCTGAATCGATACGAATTAAACGTGCTTTATCTAGAGGTAATTTATCAGAACAATCTATTAGAGAGCGCATGGCATTACAGTGGAACGATGAAAAGAAAAAAGATTATGCAGACTATATTATTGAAAATAATGGTTCTGTAGATGATTTAAGATCAGCAATTCGTTTTTTAGTTAAAGAAATAAAAGAAAATGCAAAGATTAGCTAAAATCATATTCTGTTTCATAATTATTGCATGTGGATCGGATGGATCTAAAGTGGTATCATCTAGCGGTGTTCTAGACCCTAATAGTGGGAATGGTAGCGGCAATGGTAATGGAGATAGCAACACTGGTATACCAGATCTTAATGTAGAATTGATTTCTTATTATAATGATGACACCGCATCCTTTGCGACAGTATTTGGCAATTATACTCGCAATTTTATTGTTCATACTCCTCCCGGTTATAGCGTGAATAGCGATCCATTACCATTATTGTTTGTATTGCATGGCTATACAAGTGAAGCACCTGTTATTAGGAGCTACTCTGGATTTGATAGTATTGCAGATGAAGAGAATTTTATTGTAGTATATGTTCAAGGCACTACAGACTCGGTTGGAAACACAGGATGGAATGTTGATGTTGTTTCCACATTTGCTGAAGTAGATGACGTAGGATTTTTTGCTGCTTTAATCAAATATTTTAAAACAAATTATAGCATTAATAATGATAAAATCTTTTCGTCTGGAATGTCTTTAGGTGGATTTATGAGCTATAGATTAGCATGTGAATTAGAGGAAATAAATGGTATTGGTTCTGTTACTGGATCTATGGCAGCATACTATAATTGCATCCCACCAAATAAAAAAAATATTATTCATTTCCATGGCACAGCAGACAGCGTAGTGCCTTATAATGGAAATTTTTGGAGTACTAATGTAGAAAATGCACAAGCATTCTGGGATGAGTATAATGATTGTCAAAATCAGTCTGAGGTTACAATTCCAGACTTTAATGGGGATGGAGTCTATTCTACTCAGCTAACTTCTTATAATTGTGATGGAAATCGCGAGGTAATTTTATATACTATGCAGGATGAAGGACATACATGGTTTAAAACTGAATGGGGGCATGATATAAATGCCTCACAATTAATTTGGGAATTTTTTAAAGATAAATAATCAAAATAATTCATTGGTTAAGCAGTGTACAGAACCACCACTTAAATTAAATTGAGAAACACTCGATATATGCATTAGAATATTATTTGCAGCAGTAAAATCTTCCACTTTTTTACTTAAAATAGGTGCTCCACTAATCAAAATACCAGGAAGAGTTAATGCATTCATTGCAGCTCTAGCTTCCAATGATTTTTTTTGGCTATAATTCTCAATATCAATTAATTCCCAACTGTTTTTTGAGCAAAGATCTCTTAGCGTAGCATAATTTTTATCATCGAATACTTCTTTAGCACAATTTATTCCTATACAGTCATAATCTTTATTAAAAATAGGACAAATTGCAGTATCTAAATGATAACCTCCGGATGGCAAAAGATGCAATTCCTTTACATCCATTAATTCTGCTGTGGATTCTACTCCTTTTAGATTATTTCTAGATATACCCGCTAGCAGTACATTTTCCTTTGGTAAATAAAAGAATTCACCACCTTCTGCTAAACAATCTTGATCAGGTAGATAAGATATTGTATACCCTAACTGCTTTAGTTTGTCGACTACAAATTTTCCTTCATCAAAACGTTCTTCAAGTCGCATATTACACATAACAATTTTTTTTGCTGTATTGCACAAAAAGTGATCTCGCATAAAAATAAAGTCAAATTTTTCTGCTTCTTCTAATTCTTTTGTAAAAGGGATAGATAACGTTTCTATTTCCAAGTTTTCAATAGCGTGTTTGAGATTATTATGTTCAGAACAAACTAATTCTTGGTTAGGAGTTGCTCCATCTGCCATCATATCATTATCTTTATATGCAGAAATTCCGGATCCCCACCAATCATTCTCTGGTAAACCACTTAAGGCAATTTTTATTTTATTTGAATGTATCAAGATAATAAACTTACAATTTTTAAATTAACTTTATAAGACTAAATTCTAACTGTCATGAAAAATGAAGTACTAACTGTAAAAGACCTAAATCGTTATCTGCCTGCTATGAAGACCAATGAAGATATGAAGTGGGGCAATAAGTTGCGAGAAGGTTTATTTTTGTCAGATCCCATTGATGGGCTAGCAAATATTCCAGATGAATCGATTGATTTAATTGTAACGGAGCCTGGCTCACAACCAAAGAATAATAGTTTATCTGGTAAGAGCCCTACATTTACTAATTATATAGATTGGGTGGATGGCTGGTTAGAAGAGTCTAAGAGAGTTTTATCTCCAAATGGGTCAATTTATATTATTTGTCCTTGGCAAGCATCTTCTATGTATCATTCTATATTAGATAGAAAGTTTATTCTTCAGTCTAGAATTACTGCAGAACGAAAGTCTGAAGAACAAAAATCGGGTCAATGGAGAAATAGTATATCAGATATCTGGTTTGCTACAAAGACAACAGATTATGTATTTAATCAAAATTATGTTGTAGATGGAAAAGTAATCAATGACTCTACTTCAGAAGACACTAAAGAGAATCTATGGTTTCATTTAGACTATGATGAGATTATCCATAGGATTTTAAAAGCAAGCAGTTTCAAGTTGCATTGGGTATTAGACCCATTTATGGGGGTTGGAAATGTAGGGTCCGTTGCAAAAAAAAGAGGGAGAAGATTTATCGGTTTTGAGTCCAGCCAAGATCAAATATTATTAGCCATGAAAAATATTAATGAGGGAGAGTGATCTTATGTTGCAGAAGATAGAAAATGATTTAAAAGATGCATTAAAAAACCAAGATAAAACAAAATCTGGAGTACTACGTCTTTTAATCTCTAAATGTAAGAACAAGTCAATTGCAACAGGAAAACCTTTAGAGGATAGTGAAGTCATGAAAGTTTTGCAGACTGCGGCTAAACAACATAAAGAATCAATTAAGCTATACAAACAAGGGAATAGGATTGATCTTGTAGATCAAGAAACTGCAGAGCTTGGTGTGGTAGAAGGATATTTACCATCTATGATGAACGAAGATGAAATTAAAGCTATTGTATTATCTGTTATTGATAAAACTGGGGCTTCTAGCATGGCAGACTTTGGCAAAGTAATGCCAGAAGCAATGAAACAGGGTGCAGGTAAAATTGATGGGGGAGTTGCACAAAAGATTTTAAAAGAATTATTATCTTAATATGATTATTGATATCCTTTTTTCTCTTTTAATTGTCTTTAATGCTGTTCTTGGTGTTAGAAAAGGATTGTTTGATGCCGTATTTGAATTTATTGATATTGGAGTAGGTATATTTTTTGCTTTAAGTTTTTATATAGATTTAACCATACTATTATCATCTTTTTTACCAATAGGGACCGGATGGATTCTTTTGATTTCTGGGATTATCATTTTCTTTCTATCTATTATGATTTCTAGATTTATTACTAGTCTATTATTGTTTTTATTCCGCGGATCTAATTCTTTTGTTCTTTTGGATAAAATTGCTGGCTTCATTTTTGGAGGATTAAAAACAGTCGTACTATTAACTATTTTTATTTGGTTTTTTGACGCATTTATATCTAGTAAAATATATACTCTTCTTTATAATGAATCACAAATTCTTGTTTTACTGGAGCCTTTCAAAGATTATATTAGTCAATCAATGTCAAGTTCAATGCCTATATGAGAAGAATAGCACAAGAAACAATTAATCGTGTTCTAGAGGAAGTAGATATACTTGATGTCATTTCCCAATATGTCGATTTAAAAAAAAGAGGTAAAAATTATTTTGGCTTAAGTCCCTTTCGATCTGAAACAAAACCTTCTTTTAGCGTAGCTCCTGATAAAAATATGTGGTATGATTTTGGCTCTGCCCAAGGAGGTAATGCTGTACAATTTTTAGTGGAATACGAAAAGATTAGTTTTCCAGAGGCAGTACGTTCTTTAGCTGGGAAATATGGTATTGAAATTATAGAGTTAGGCGATAAAGAGCAGAATAATTTATATGATCAATTATATGAAATTCATGAATTAGCATGTATTTACTTTGAGAATAATCTAAAAGACAAATCAGGAAAGAAAGCAAAAAACTATCTAACGGATAGAAACTTTGATGACAACATTATTAATAAGTTTAGAATTGGATTTGCATCAGATCAATGGGATAACCTGCTTAAAGAACTAAAAGATAAATTTGATGACAATCTTTTAAAAAAATCTGGACTATTCTCAGAATCAAAAAAAGGACCTCTTATTGATCGATTTCGTAATCGTATTATGTTTCCATTTTTTAGCTTATCAGGTAAAATTATTGGTTTTAGTGGAAGAAGCTTATCCGAAGAAGAAGATGTTAAATATTTAAATTCTCCTGAAACATTGTTATTTGAAAAAAGTAAAATTTTTTATGGCTCTTATCAAACATTATCAAATATTCGCAAGCAAAACTTTGCTATTCTAGTAGAGGGTCAGACAGATTTCTTACGTCTTGTAGAGCAAGGATTTGATAACGTACTTGCAACGTCTGGTACGGCATTTTCGAGCAAACATGCCATTGCGCTTAAGAAATATACTAATAGAGTAATTTTATGCTATGATTCAGATAATGCGGGCATTAATGCTGCTATTCGTACAAGCTATGTATTATTACAAAGCGGTATTGAAACAAGAGTGTTACACCTAGGGAATGGCAATGATCCCGATGACTTTTTCAAAGATAATACAAATACAAAAGCAGATTTTAGATTATTAATTAAATCCGCAACACATCCTATTAGCTTTATTATTACGCATAAAGATATTTTAAATCAAGGCGCTGCGGACCAATCAAAGTTTTTAAATGAATGTCTTGCTGAAATACAGCTAGTTCCAGATGCAATGATTCGTAATGACTTAATTAAAAAACTATCCAATGAGTTAGGAGTAATAGAAGACGAAGTATTAAATCGATTTACTTCGTTGAAACAAAAAAAATATAACGTAACAAGCAAGGAAGATATGAGCACCACCGATGTGACTCATTATAGCTCATCTGCAGATAAGGCGCAGTTAGAGCTTATTAAATTAGCATTACACTCACCAAAACTTGCTAAAGATATGCCTATAGGATTATTTAGCAATACATTATTACACAATGTATTAAAAGTGTTAATCGATAATAGCGATAAAGATTATAACCCAGGCCAAATTCTTGAGTTAATCGGTGGATCGCCAGAGCAACGCAATTTAATTGCTTCTTTAGCAATAGAAGTGCCAGATAAGTCTTATGAACCCACCATTTTAAGTGACTGTATTGCAACATTAGAGCGTGAGCCAATCAAAAAAGACATTGCACTCATCAGGGACAAGATTCGTAAACTTGAAGAGCAGGATCAAGATCCAGATCAAGAACTTCTTAATCAGCTGAGCATACTTCAGAAAAAGTTACAGTAAATAAAAACCCTCCTAAAAAGGAGGGTTTTTATTTTACTAGATATGACTGAATAACTTAGTAGTTAATAGTCACTCCAACATTATATTGTTTTGGAGCACCCATACGAACTCTTAAGTTCGCAACATCTCCAGAACCATCGTAAGCATCAACAAAGTCTCCAACGTATAGTTCATCAGTCGCATTAAAGATTGATGCGTTGAAAGTAACGTCTTTACCCCACAGCTCTGTTGAGTAGCTTGTTTGGACGTTAAAGATAGTAGTTCTATCAGTTACATAAGCATCTTCAGCAAAAGTATTACCTTCGCCTAATAAGAATGCTAAGTCTTGAATAGCACCATCATAACCCCATCTTGGGTATTGTTTTGCAAACGACTCGGTTTCTACAGAAGCTTTGATTCTGTTAAAGAAACCAGTCAGTATTAATACAGTTTGAGATTGAGGAGCACCTGAAACCATCACATCTTTTACAAATAGATCAAAGACTTCAGCACTTGTGTTGTCGCCTTCAATTTCATTGTAAGTATATGAAAGATCATCAGTAAATCTCCAATCACTTTCGTGACCTCTAATGTCAATTCTCAATACTGGAATTGGTTGATATGCAATAGAGTATTCTAACCCTGAGTGCAATTCTTCTAATCCAGTAATACTAAAGAATGATTCCACACCATTTAAGTCTTCAGAAGTACCGCTTTGATTTCTATCAGACCATAGTGCATAGTAATAGTTCATACTACCAGCCCATTGACCATTAAGAGATTTAAATCTAGCACCTACATCAAACCATGTTGCTTTTTCATTCTCAAAGCCTTCATTTTTAATCATGTTAACATCATCAATTACTTTGTCAAGTGATGGTGTCATGTGAGAGTAACTAAAGTTACCAAATAACTGCCATGTGTCGCTTAATGCACGACTTCCACCAACTTTCATTTGATATCCTAACTCTCCATCCGCTTCAATTTTTAAATCATCTAGCGTGAAGTGATCTTGCGCAGTGTAACTAGCTGTCGTTGCACCAAATGTAGCGAACGCATTAGTACCTGCACCATCATTGTAATTAACTTGAGCATATCCACCTAGCCAGTCTACGGTGTTTGTAGTATCGTAGTAGAGTTTATCACCTAAAGTTCTGTGACGTTCCTCGTCTGTCCAATTTGGATTTGATGAGTTATAAAACCAGTCACCACCAAGCAGATCATAGACCTGACGATAGTGTTCTACTTCTGCAGTTCTGATATCAAGACCAAAAGTCATTGATGTTGTATCATTCATTTCCATATCTAACTTAGACATAATACCATAAGTAGATTGGTTGTTTCTGCTTCCTCTTAAGATACCAGCTGATTGATAGCCATAGCCATCTACCCAGTTGTCTGTGCTGTTTCTTAGGATTGTACCATCATAGTCTCTGTGACCATCGCTGCCCCATAAAATAGAACCAGCAGAACCAGAACCACCACCTTCACCACCTGAGTAGTAGAAAGACGTAGCCATGCTCATTGTATCATTTAACTTGTTATATGAGTTCAATTGAACAATTGGTTTATGGAAGTAGTTATTTCTTTCATTAATCATTGTTGTATCATGTTGGTCGGTTGTACGATAATTCCAACCATCAAACGGTACCCAACTTGCTAAAGCTCTCTTACCTACGTAAGGAATGTCAAGATAGTCCGCTCTTGGATTGAAATCAAGACCATATTCAGTTCTAAGATCGTCCTCAGCAACGCCCATTTCAAGCGCTAATTCATGGCTGTAGTTTGAAATACGATTATTCCAAAAGTTTTGACCATGAGTCTGAGGTGAACCTAAAGCAACAAACTCTAAACGATTGTCGCTGTCAATTGAATATGATGCATTAAAGTAATATGACCACGCATCTGAATAAGTACCTCTAGCAAATAATTTATCAGCGGTTCTTTTTGATGCTGACACCATCATTGCTAGTTTACCATCCATTAATAAGCCAGTATTAATTGTTACTCCTGTTTTAGAGTAGTTATGTTCACCAGCTTCTTGTTTGAAAACAACACCAGCTTCAGTTGATGCAGGTGCACTCATAAAGTTCACCACACCACCTAAACTAGGTGTTGCAAGATTAACAGATCCAGCTCCTCTTTGAACTTGTACTACTGCTGCAACATCGCCTAATACAGTCCAGTTAGAGAAGTATAGATTACCGTTCTCCATGTCATTCATAGGAACTCCGTTAATCAAATAAGACGTATAACGATCGTCAAAACCACGAACATATACGTTTTCGTCATCCCAAGCACCACCATTTTCAACGTAAACGTTTGGTAGTGTTGATAATGCTTTTGGCAATCCACGACCACCTAATCTAAAGTCAATTTCAGCTTTAGTAAGGTCATCATAAGGGATTGCTGAGGTATTGTCTACACGATCAGCTAGTACTTCAACCCCGCCTAACGCGACGGAAGATGATGATAATGAAAAGCTTGCAGATGCGTTAGAATCTGAAACTTTTACACTAGCACTTTCTGATGTATAACCTACTACACTAGCAGTTACTGTGTATGTACCATTAGGAACGTTCACTGAGTAGCTACCATTAAGTGTAGCAGCTCCACCCAATGTGGTTCCTTCAACCACAACATTTGCTCCTGGCAAAGCATTCCCGTCTGCATCTGTAACAGTTCCAGACACGGTGCCTTGACCAAAGAGAGCGCTAGAAATCATTACAATTCCAAATAGCGCACCAAGAATCATACGATTCATAGTTAACTCCTTTTTCTCGGTTATCTTCATATATTAATATATTAACTCAAGGATACAAGCTATGTATCCTCAGCAAATTTGACTTATTTCCAGGAGAAGCGCAACCATTAAATTATGTCGTAATTATTATTTTTTTCTTTCAGGGAATAATTGTGTTAATTTTAAGTCAATTATTATGGAATTTTTAGACTTAAGAACACAACAAAATCGCATTCGTAAACCGTTAAAAAAACGCTTAAATGCTATTTTAGATCATGGTG
>MPLX02195539.1_pt1 | contig 10947 bp, 10 predicted proteins | sample 1617341 | NCBI WGS metagenome assembly MPLX02 (sample SAMN05944804, study PRJNA350692) | marine metagenome | biome: marine; feature: ODZ; material: water; isolation source: 120 m water sample filtered on 0.2 um supor filter | place: Pacific Ocean | collected 2012-04-08 | depth 120m m | reverse complement strand
CATCGGATTAATTTTATCCGGGTGAGGCTCACGGGCTGCGTATCAGATTGGCGAGTTACGTCCGGTCGCCAATATTCTGCCCAAGCACTCCAGTAATCCCTTCGATATCATTTCCGGAACCTCTGCCGGTGCGCTGAATGCCGCCTCAATTGCCACCCACGCCCAGCGATTACGCACCGGGGTGCGTACGCTGGAGTATATCTGGAAGAACATCCGAAGCGAGCAGATCTACGATCCTCAATCGGGCAACCTGCTCAGCAGTGCTTCCAATGTGCTGTTGACCATGATGGGCAGCAAATCCAATGGGGGTGGTAGAGTCGCTCTGTTGAACAACGACCCACTGGTGGGCTTACTGCAGCGGGTAATCAAGTTCGAGCGTATCCAACGCAACATCGATCTCGGCCTGCTGGATGGGGTAAGCGTCACGGCGTCGGCCTATAGCACGGGAGAATCGGTGTCTTTTTATCAGGCAGTTAAGGGAATTGAGGATTGGCAGGGACCGCACCGAATCGGCATCCGAACCGAGCTGGCCTTACCACACCTCATGGCGTCGACGGCGATCCCCATCATCTTCCCGGCGGTGCAGATAGATAACCAATATTATGGAGACGGCGCAATCCGCCAATTGGCACCCACCAGCACAGCCATCCACCTCGGCGCCCGACGCATCCTGGCCATTGGCGTAAGCGGAAACTCTACCCAGGCTCCTTTGGAAGACGAACTAAAAGAACAACCCTCACTGCCGCAGATTATTGGCCATATCCTCAATAGTGCCTTCGTGGACACGCTCGAAAACGACCTGGAAACCCTACGCCATGTAAATGAGATCATACCCTATGTATCGAAACGGGCCATACGCGATCACGACATCGAGTTGATCGAGGTGGAGCTATTGGAAATTTCACCCAGCAAGCAACTCAACCTGTTGGCCATGGAGTATTACGACGAGTTACCCAAACCCATGTCGCGTTACATCAAAGAGGAATCATCGGGAACTATGCTGAGCCTTATCTTGTTCGAGACAGGATTTTGCACTGCGCTGTGGCAGCTCGGCTTCGACGATGCGATGGCCAAAGAAATGGAAATCAGACAGTTTTTCGGTTGCTAAAGCTGGCCTGCATTGAGTCTCTGCTGATAACTGCCACCGGTGCCGGCCAGACCACAATACCCACCAGGGTTCTTGGCGAGATATTGTTGATGGTGATCCTCAGCATAAAAAAACTCCTCTAGTGCTCTGATTTCAGTTGTGATTGCAGAAAAGTTTTTTTCACTCAGAGCGGACTGAAATTGCCTGCTGCTGTTTTTCGCATCGGTCAGTTGTGGTGCTGATGTGGTATAGATCGCCGAGCGGTATTGGCTACCCATGTCATTGCCCTGCCGCAAACCCTGGGTGGGATCATGTGACTCCCAGAAAGTGGCGAGCAGCTGCTGATAGGAGATTTCGGCGGGATTGTAATACACCAGCACGACTTCAGTGTGACCGGTAAGTCCACTGCAGACATCTGCATAGCTTGGATTGGAAGTCAGTCCGCCGGCGTAGCCTGCGGCGGTGCTATAGACATCAGGCAACTGCCAGAAGAGCCGTTCGGCTCCCCAGAAACAACCGAGCCCGAATACTGCTCTTGCCAGTTGTGCTGGCATCGGCTCTGCAATGCGCCTCCCCGATACGAAGTGCAGGGGCGAAAAATCAATTGGCTCTTCCCGGTCAGGAAGAGCATTTTCCCGCGTAGGCATTTCAAGTGGTTTGTCACTTCGCTTGAACAACATCAGGTATTCCTGGCGCTTTTTGGCTCAGTTTGATTGATTAATAGGATTGCGGCATGATGCCTCGAGCCGGTTTCCAGTGCCGGGTATTGTACTGCAATTCAGTCCTGTTCCATTAATATCCGCAGCATTGGAGATCAGCAGATTCGGTGAGCAAAACACAGCCATCGAAAATAGTAAACTGAAGTGAATATTGAGGTTCCCATGCATCGAATATTACGCGCGCCACCGCTCCCACTGCTTATTATGGTATTAGGCTTGCTGGGGTGTTTGGCTGCTATAAGGGCTGTAGCGGCGAACCCTGCGACATTAACAACTACCATCAATCAGTCTCCAACGAGTGTTCCTATGGCTTCTGACACTATGCCCTCTGATATTGCACGCCTGGCAAACAACGACGCCGCGCCCATCACCCCTTTCGAAATAGCCGTTCCCGATGCGGCAATCGCAGACCTACAGCGGCGCCTGCGGAATACCCGCCTGCCGGACCAGATCGATAACAGCAGCTGGGAATACGGCACCGATATCGCTTACCTGACTGAACTCATCGAATACTGGCAGGATGACTTCGATTGGCGTGAACAGGAAACTCAATTAAATCAATTCGATCAATTCAAAACTGAAATTGATGGGTTAGCAATGCACTTTATTCATCAGCGTTCCGAGAATCCCGATGCCATACCGCTGATGATCGTCCACGGGTGGCCCGGTTCCATCAGTGAATTCACCAAGATTATCGAGCCGCTCACCGACCCGCTTGCCCATGGCGGAGACAGCGCCGATGCCTTTCACGTGATCGCGCCCTCTCTACCAGGCTTCGGATTCTCCGGAATTCCCAACCAGCCGGGCTATAGTCCCGAGAAGATCGCCCACGTGCTCGCCGCCTTGATGGAAAAAATTGGATACCCCCGTTACGCCATAGCCGGCGGAGATTGGGGAGCGATCATCAATCGTCATCTTGCTAATAATTACCCGCAGCGGCTCATTGGGCTGCATTCGAACATGATGCTGGCAGGAGCTCCCAGTGATCCGCAACAACGAGATGCCGTGACCGACGCAGAGGAGGCAGCTCGCACTGCCCGTGGCGCCTATATGCAGAACGAGCGCGCCTATCAACAAATTCAAGGCAGTAAGCCGCAAACCCTGGGCTATGGATTAAATGACTCTCCGGCAGGGCTGGCAGCCTGGATCACCGAGAAGTTTCATGGCTGGACCGATATGCCGCAAGGCGCAGATGGCTATCTGGATAATCACTTCAGTAAAGACGAAATTCTAACCAACATCGCTATCTACTGGTTCACTGGTACCATAACCGCCTCCACGCGTATCTATTATGAGAACAGTAAGACCGCAGTAGAAAACCCCATCGGCTATATCGACGTACCGACCGGGGCTGCAATTTTTCCAGCGGAAATTTTTATAACACCCCGTGCCTGGGCCGAGGCTGCCTATGACCTGCGCCACTGGAGTGTCATGGATGAAGGCGGGCATTTCGCTGCATTGGAAAAACCGCAGCTCTACCTGAATGACTTACGCGATTTTTTCCGTTTACTGCGCTAGGGATCCTCTGAACAATTAGTCGGTACGACCCGTAACGTCTGTTATAACAATCATGAATACCCAAGCTAAACTGTGCGACCCGATACCTTTAAAATCGGGCACGCACTATTACCGGTGGGTCTGCATCCCCAAAATGGGCTGCACCACAAATATTTCGCTGCCAACAGCTGCTGCCGTTGTAGCTTGCCCCTCGAAGTTTGCCATGCCGGTGAGCCGGGCGCTCATCCAATGGTCGTCGCTGGCATACTTCATGACACTGCCGGTGTTATTGGAAGTCGAAACGAGTCCTCCGTTGGCTGCCCACACCAGCCCGTCGCCGGGAAGTCGATATCCACGATAGACCAGCGCTGCGGATTATCTACCGGAATTCTAATTAACTGCCGGTTCCCGACGATACGGCGATTAAATAACCCTCGGGATTGTATTCGATGCCGTTCAGGTTAAATCCCGATTCTCGCCCGAAGTCGATAAGCACACTGGCTCGATAATAGGTGTCTACCTTATAGATGATGCTCATGCCTGTATCTGTGACGAAGGCTACCCCTGCGGCGCTTACTGCGACGTCATTGGCGAAGAAGTTGGCTTCAACGCCTGGATCCTCAATACTCTCCGACAAATCTACTATCGCCAGCTGTTCACCACTACCTAGATCATAGATTCCGAGCATGGCGGCCCCTGTACTGCTGTCACGGTCAGAATTGGCAACCAGCAAGCGATTCCGCACCTCATCGACTTCGATACCGACACTCGCCATTAACGCTGTATCAGTAATTACAGCTGTCATGCTGCCCCGATTGGAAATCTGGTAGATTGTGCCATCGGCCAGTGAGCCGGTGAGAAACCGGCCATTATTGGTATCGTATTCAATACCTTCGGGGATGAAGCCAGCGCGCTCTGCTACGATGCGATCAGGGATAGAAGAGCTACTGCCGGTGGTGCAGGCGACTAGCAGGCAAGCCAACAATGTTATGGCCAAATATTGAAATCTCATGAATTACCTCGGCTTTAATAGACTTCGGGCCGAAGCATCATTCTACTCCGAAACAGGAATAGCCCTTCAAACAAAGCTTTGAGGGAACCAGTGCTTTGTTTTAATCTGTAGCACTGGAAAAACCAGGCACTCGGAGTATTCAGCCCTGAATAAAATTCCACTATATCGCGGCTATCTTATCTGATGTGCCTGTTGGCACTGTATTTTGCGCACGCCCAGTCGCTTGTTGTGGTAGCTGCTGAATTACCGACTCAAGCTGTTGTGAGCAACGCTGGCGGATGGGCATGGAATCTCCTGATAGTGCTGTTTGTGCTGTTGGTTAGCACAGCCAGCGCCGCCCTGCCGGCCGCGGCGCTAAGACAGTGGCAGGGAGTTTGGCGCCTGAGTGCCGGATTGTCACTGGTAGTACTCGGTGCCTGGTTGGGATTGATCTTTATTTCCCGACTGTTCTCGGAAGATTCACACCGACTCTGGGCGCTGGAAATCTTCACTTGGTCCATGCTCAATATGATCTACATGGTGGCCCTGATGACGATCAAACGCGCTTTTGAGAAGGCTGATAAAAAAAACACCCTATCTGATTGAAATAATTCTATTAAGCTATACTGAAAATCCAACAGTGCAGCCTCCATGCAGCGAATCCACCGTCCAGGTTATAGGTATCTGAGAATCCCTGTTCGGCCAGATAAGCCGCCGAATCCTCACTCATATGCCCATGGTAGCAATACACCAACAGCGGTGCGTCCAGTTCGGCGCCTTCAATAAATTCCTGCAGGTTGCTCTCATGCAGATGTACTGCCGAATCTATATGGCCCTGCAGGTAGGACTGATCATCTCTGATATCGGCAATTTTAACTCGCCCCGGGGGTGAATGCTCAGTTAGACTGTCTAATTGTAACTTGGCTTTCTTTATACTGCTTATTTATACTGCGTAAATTGTTTCACATCAAGGTTTGGAAAGAGCATGCTGAACAGTAAGCAACTCATTGATATTACAGGTATTTCAAGAGCTACACTCAACAATTATGTGGCTCTGGGTATACTGCCTAACCCTGTGGTCAAGACACCTGTAGGTGAGGCTGGGCGGGCAACCCGGCTCGGTTATTTCGAAGAAGACGCGGTGGACTGTATAAAAGAAGTACAGAAGCTGAAGAAGCAAGGTCATTCGATGGCCCAGATTGCAGAGAGATTAGGAGCTGCTTCCTCTGCTGCGCCGACTGCTAGGACAAAACAAGCAGTCCAGTTATCCTCGGTAGGTGAGCAGGGATCGCTCACCTACCTTTCCATCGATGCCTCTATCGACGACTTCCCCGGCCCCGCTTACATGGTCAGCAATAGTTTCGAGCTCATCTGGTGGAATCAAAAAGCCACTACCTCATTCTTCAGCAGCGATGACAATCTCCCGGTCGAACTGGAATCCAGGAATCTATTGAAGTTGTTGTTCGACACTCTAGATGCAAGAGACGACGACCACATGATGGAACTGTTAAAACCGCACATGGCAGCGGGCAAGAAACGCCTGACGCAGCAGGCACTGATCAAGATCTATTCGACTCTCGATGCAAGACAATTGAGTATTCTTAAAGACGCCTATGACGCTGTTGAGACACTCGGTGAACACCCGATCGTACACTATCCGATGATTCTTCCTGATGATGGTGGCAATCCCCGGTTGTTTGATCTGTACATCTGCTTCTACCGGGAAGGGATTCTCTTCACCTTCAGTCCGATCGTATTAAACGATGATTACCTGCTGGAATTCCTCAGCAAAAGAAACTACGTCATCAATGAACTACTGAAACAGCGTAAGCCCTACCTGACAGATGTAACTGTGCTGGTCGCCGACGTGCAAAACTCAACCCGGATCTGTTCCGAGCTTCCGGCTGAGGAGTATTTCGAACTGATCAATAACGTCTGGCAACAGAGTGAGCCGATATTCAGGAAGTACTATGGCACCTACGGCAAGCATGCTGGAGACGGCATGGTGTACTACTTCTTCCCGCAACCGGATTGCGATCACAAACTGAATGCCATCAAGTGTTCGCTGCAGCTCAAGAAGATGATGAAAAATATTACCCAGCAATGGCAATCGAAGAAAGGCTGGTTTAACGATATGTTCCTGAACATTGGCCTCAATGAAGGCCAGGAATGGTTCGGCAGCTATCATGCCGGAGGACACGTAGAATTTACCGTGCTTGGAGACACAATTAACCAGGCTGCACGGATGAGCGACTTCGCCAGAAACGGATCGGTGTGGGCTACCAAGAACATGCTCAACCAGATTCCAGTTGAGCAGCGCAGAAACATCAACTTTGGCATTACCCGCAAGACCCAGCACGATGAAACTGTCTTCGTCACCGATACCTATTCAAATCTCGGCAACCTGCTGGATGCAGAGGGACGAACTAATCTCAAGTTTCGCGACATAGAAATGCTGCCTATAACTGAGGTAAGGGATATCTCGCTCGATACCACCTAGGTCCGCTCACAGCGGGGTTAATCGATTCCTTAGCGGCCCCTGCTCCCCTGTCAACAAACCAATCTATTGCGGCGATCAGAGCTGCGCAGTTTTGCGCCGGTGAACATTCCTTACAAAGCAGTAATCCCTGCGATGAGAAACCCAAGCGTGGCGATAGCGGCGCTTATAAGTGCATAGGGTAATTGGGTTCGCACGTGATCGATATGATCCGTGGCTGAGGCCATGGATGCCACTACGGTGGTATCACTAATTGGCGAGGCATGATCCCCAAAAACAGAGCCGGAAAGCACCGCCGCAAGGAATAGTGGAGGCGACAGTTCCAGCGACAAGGCAATCTGTAGTGTCAGCGGAATCATGATAGCGAAGGTTCCCCAACTCGACCCGATAGAAAATGCGATAAAGCTGGACGTTAAAAATAACAGCGGCAATAACAGAAACTGTGGAATGCTGCCCTGGACAAGACGGGCCACGTAGTCGCCGGTGCCTAACAAGTTTGCGATGTCACCCAGGGCGAGGGCGAACAACAGGATCATCGCCACCGGCAGAAAGCCACCTGCCCCACGCAGAAAAAACTCCATCAGCTCATGCAGCGTATTGCGCCGTTGCAGTAACACCAACAGCCACGCGCTTAGCAGGGCAATCAGCACCGCCCACAACACTGCTGTCGATCCCGAGCCATCGCTTATCACGCCGTCTCCGGTGATATAGAGTCCCAGCGGCATGGCCAGTACCATGACGGCGATCGGAATAATCATGAAGTGTGCCCTGTCTTCAGAGCCGGCCGCTTCGTGTTGAGAGAGGATGGACGGGTCCACCATCGGCGTGGCATCGGGCCACAACAGTTCACCTGACTCAGTGCGCTCTTGCGCCTGCCGCATAGGGCCGATATTCAGGTTCCGCCAGATGACGAAAGCCGAGAAGAGAATGACTGCGATCGGGTAAAAATTAAATGGAATGGCGGCGATAAAAACAGCGATGGGATCTTCGATACCCTCCGAGGCGATCAAGCCTATCACCACGGCTCCCCAGGCATTTAATGGAATCATGATGCATATCGGTGCCGAGGTCGAATCGATAATATAAGCCAGTTTCTCACGGGCGATTTTATAGCGGTCGAACAGGGGGCGGGAAATTGCCCCGGCCACCAGCAGGGTGATATTCGATTCGATGAAGATTACGATGCCTGTGCAATAGGCCAGCCATTTGGCCTTGCCCGGTGAATTTACGCAGCGGCGCTGCTCCAACAATTGAATAAAGCCACGCACACCGCCTACTTTCTCTATGGTAGCTATCAGTCCCCCGATGATGAGCGTGAAAACCAGCACACGCGTGTCGCCGGCATCGCTGAATACATTGATTACACCTTCAATTGCCAGCGCTATGCCGGCCAATGGATTTACCGACTCCAGAATACAGAAGCCAATCCAGATGCCGATGCTCAGGGAGATAAAAACCTGCCGGGTAACTATAGCTAATACGATCGCCAGTATTGGCGGCAGAACCGACATCCAACCGGCTTCATACATGGCAATATCCTATTGCTCCCTGTCGAGCTTATTGGTGAATAGCTGAATACATGGCCAGTCTTATTGCTGTCGACTGCCAGGCACAAATGTGCAGTAAAACCAGGTATTAATTCAAGTGATGCAGGGTTAATTCAGGCAATGAATGTTAAATCTAACGGCTGAGACGTTGCGGAATACCCGAAGCACATCAGCAGTAGATTGGAGTGGGGAAAGAACGGTGTCCGTTTCAGAAAGCTGGATCAACTCCCCTACCCGCTCATCGGACAGCTCGCGGCCAAGCGCAGCGTCGATGAGTGGATTACATGCTAGCAGCAGGTGCTGCTAGCTGTTCGGCTTAGCAGCCTTAGCGTTTTCTTACATCGATATCGCCGACACCCATCTCGATATCCAGCGCCAACTTGGCCGGCATTCTGATGAGCCAGGTTTGCTCGATGTTCGACTCGGTAATGCCAATATACACCGCTGATCCTCTGTCATCGATATCCAGTTCCACATCTTCGGCATGAGCGCGTCGAAATGAAAACCAGCTGCGTTGCGCTTCGATGTCAATTTCGAATTGTATCTCATTACCATCGTAAATTTCGATATCCACTTCGCCGACGGATATCTCCAACTTCACCGCATCCAAATCACTGGCATCGATGGTCTGTTCTATATGCTTATAACGTTCCGCCAGGGCCACGGACGATGCCATTAACATGGCTGGGATAATAAGAATTGCTGAAGATTTCATACTGAGCTCCTCTTAGTGATTGATCGAACACGGGCGTACGCCCCGCATGAGGACTATGGTATTTAGACGAAGCCAGACAAATTTAGTTACAGGGATAGGTTACGGTCACATTCCTTGATAAATTTTCCCGCCCGTGCCAAGCACCCAGGGTAAACCATAGGGATCCACGCTCACCTGCCAGGCACTGCCGTGTACCTGGACCCAATCATACCCATTCCAGCGGTAGATGCCATGACCGCCGCTGCCACTGCTGGTGCCGATGATCCAGACCGAGCCGTCTGCTCCAATTCCGATATCCCGCGCGTAGCCGGAGCGCTTGACCCACATTCCGTCAATAAGTTCGTAGATATCGTCGGTATGGTCGATTACCCAGGGTGTGCCATAGGGATCGACGTCGATCCGTACTGCGGAGCCAGAGGTACGATCCCAACTCACCCCATTCCATCTGAAGATCCCTCCGCCGGCAGCAACCCAGATCGAACCATCGGCTCCTATGCCAATGTCGCGGGCATCCCCGTGCATCTGCTGCCAATCGCCATTCACCCACTAGTGAATCTGGTGCTTGTCGTTCACAACCCAGGGAATCCCGTCCGGTCCCACATCGATGCGCACAGCGGCCCCGTCTACCCGCTGCCAGCGTGAGCCGGTCCAATAATAGATTCTGAATCCTCCCGGCCGCTCATCTTTACCGATGACCCACATAGAGCCATCGGCCCCGATGCCGATATCGGAGGCCCCTCCTTGGAGGCGATTCCATACAGGCTGGACTATGAGTTGACTGTCCTCAGTATCGCTGGCATAGCTTCCCCAATTGATTAGCTCAAATTCGGTATCACTAAGCAGCTGAAATTCAGCCCAATAGGATAATCCATCGATAAGGATTTCCGGAATGTAGAGTAGGCCCTGCTCGAAGCTGCTGGCTGTCAGTGATTCGTGTTGAACCACTTCGATTGTCGCCAGCAATTCCAGCTGAATTGGATCTGAAGCGGGGATGATTAAAAATTCTGCCGAGTAAAAAGCGTCGGCAGTAGACAAGTAAGGAATATACAGGATGTCGTCAACAACGCTGGCTTGCTGAGAAAACACCGGCCAACTTAAGGTCATGAACAGAAACAGTAGCAGTAGCATCCTGTTCAATTGCATAGGGGCTGCATGCGTGTAGCTACTCTGCTGCAAATGGCTTCCTGTCGCGGCTTCGGCGCTGTGAGCAGTAGGACGTTACAGTAGTCTTATCCAGCTGAATGGGAGATTAACGTCCTGAGATGTTCGAAGCATGCATCCAGAATCTGCAGGCAATGGAGCAAGCAATCCGGAATGACCTGTTGCCACGGTTTCTCCACAAATAGCTCAATTCCTGCCACAAAGTGCAGACAAAAGAAGGACAGAGCGTTGTTTTCAGTCAATTCAATGAATGAAGCAACTCTAACGCGAAATACTTGACCCGCACTCCCCCATTCCGCTGATGGCCAAGAGTTATGTTTGAAGAATTCCAGTCTGCAATCTTGCCTTTTTTGACTATCTTCGGTGACGACCGTTACATACAGGCACTGCTGGCATTGGCACTGTCTTTGGTGGCCGCCCTGGTCTTTAACCGCGTCATCATCAGCGGCCTAAAAAAACTGGCGGCACTCACCAGTCTCGATCTTGATGACCATTTGATAGGATTGTTACATGCGCCTATCTACTACAGCATCTTGCTGCTGGGGATCGCTAGTGCCACGCTGATTTTGTCTCCCCCGGCATTGACGCTTAACATTATCTTTTCCCTGATCCAGTCCGTTGCCATTATCATTTGGGTGGTTTTCTTTCTGCGCAGTAATCGCATCCTGCTGACAAGCATTTCAAGAAACGAGAAGCGCTTGAAAATTGTTCACCATCAGACGCTGCCGCTGTT
>MPLX02168823.1_pt1 | contig 10966 bp, 9 predicted proteins | sample 1617341 | NCBI WGS metagenome assembly MPLX02 (sample SAMN05944804, study PRJNA350692) | marine metagenome | biome: marine; feature: ODZ; material: water; isolation source: 120 m water sample filtered on 0.2 um supor filter | place: Pacific Ocean | collected 2012-04-08 | depth 120m m | reverse complement strand
CGGGCGAAGCGTCGCAGGTAGTCAATGGCACCGGGCGGCCTCGCCGAGATCGGCTCATCACTCAAATAGTGCTGGATGTCCTCTTCAAGTGCGGTCGCCGACTGGTAGCGACGATCACGGTCCTTCTCCAGGGCCTTGATCGCGATCGTCTCGATGTCGCCTCGAAGGTGGCGGTCGATCGTCGAGAGTTTGGTCGGCTCTTCTTCACGCACCATCCGCACCGCTTCGTGGATGGCCGCCTGCCGCACGTCGTAGGGCGGCTTGCCGGTGAGCAGTTCATACAGCACCACGCCCAGGGCGTACACGTCACTCCTGGCATCAATGTCGCTCGGGTCCGCCTCGACCTGCTCCGGGCTCATGTACTGCAGCGTGCCCACGAGCTGGCCCACGTCCGTCTGCAGCGTGGTCACGGCCAAGTCGCTGTCGGTGCTGCGGGCCACGCCGAAGTCGATGATCTTGGGTTGCCCGGAAGAGTCCACGAGGATATTGCCGGGCTTGAGGTCGCGGTGCACGACGCCCTTGAGGTGGCCGTGCTGCACCGCGTCGCAGACCTTGGCAAAGAGAGATAGCCGTTCACGCGTGCCGAGTTTTCTGTCAACGGCATACTCGGTCAGAGTCCGGGCGCTGCTGATGTACTCCATGGCGAAGTACGGCACGCCGCCGGAGCCATCGTCGTGCGTGCCCGCTTCGTAGACCTGCGCGATGCCGGGGTGCTGGAGGCGGCCAAGCAGTTGCGACTCGAATTCAAATCGCCGCAGCGCCGACTTGGATGTGATGCCCCGCTTCATCATCTTCACCGCTACGCGGCGGCGGGGCTGCTCTTGCATGGCCTCGTACACGGTGCCCATGCCGCCCGAGCCGATGATGCGCTTCAGTGTGAAGGTGCCGATCCTGGTGCCGATGAGTGAAGACGCCACGGGTTCGGGGGCGTCGGTGATCGGCGGGCCGTCGCCGCTGATCGTTTCCGCGTCATCTGGCGAGGGCGGAGGAATGCCGGAATCTTCGGGGCGATCGGTCATGAACTCTCAGGGTACCCAAGGGTGGACAACTGTGACCTAGTACCCCCACAGAACCTCCGTATTCACGGGGGTGTTGTTGTTTCACGGGGGTGTTGTTGTTTCACGGGGGTGTTGTTGTTGAGGCTCGACTGAGCGGCTTACACACATACACATGATTTGTCTGGTAGTGGTTGACACGAGAACTCCCCCGGGAAGTAGAACTCCCCCCGGAAGTAGAACTCCCCCCGGAAGTAGGCCTCCCCCCAAAACCCGCTCGCAGCACCGCATCGCACACTCCAATGGTCCATGCAATCAGGGGAAGAAGTTTCAGGCCTCCCCCCTCGGGTGTCAGGATGGCGGGTGCTTATCTGGGCCACGCGGTTTCGCATTGAATTTCCGCTTGATGGTGGTATTGTCGCTTCTTGCGGGGACTCGGTGCCCTGAGGGAGAGACACCATGATGCAACGAATCATGATCGCAGCAGCGATGGCAGCCACGTCTGCCACCTTCGCTGGATCAAATGACTGTGAGTTGCAACAAACAGCCAAACTCGTGGCGGATGATGGGGCTAGTGGCGACTACTTCGGCTACAGCGTCGCCTTTGATGCTGGCGTAGTGGTGATTGGGGCCTCTTACGACGACGCCTCCGGCAGCGCGTATGTCTTCGAGCTGCAGGCGGATGGCACCTGGTCACAAACTGCCAAACTCACGGCGGATGATGGGGCGGAGGGCGACCACTTTGGCTCCAGCGTCGCCCTTGATGATGGCGTAGTGGTGATTGGGGCCCATCTCGACGATGACAACAGCGGTAACTCCGGCAGCGTGTATATCTTCGAGCAGCAGGCGGACGGCACTTGGTCACAAACCTCCAAAATCACGGCGGATGATGGGGCTGGCGGCGACGAGTTCGGCCACAGCGTCGCCCTCGATGCTGGCGTGGCGGTGATTGGGGCTTGGGGCGGGGGTGGCGGCAACAGTGGCACCGCGTATGTCTTTGAGCAGCAGGCGGACGGCACCTGGTCACAAACCGCCAAACTCACGGCGGATGATGGGGACAGTGAAGACCACTTCGGCACCAGCACCGCGCTCGATGCCGGCGTAGCGGTGATTGGGGCCTATCTCGACGACGACAACGGCTCCGCCTCTGGCAGCGCGTATGTCTTCGAGCAGCAGGCGGACGGCACCTGGTCACAAACCACCAAACTCACGGCGGATGATGGGGCCAGCGACGACCGCTTCGGCTGGAGCGTCGCCCTCGACGGCGGCGTGGCGGTGATTGGGGCCTATTACGACGACGACAATGGCACCATCTCCGGCAGCGCGTATGTCTTCGAGCAGCAAGGGGACGGCACTTGGTCACAAACCACCAAACTCACGGCGAATGATGGGGCCAGTTCCGACTGGTTTGGCTGGAGCGTCGCCCTCGATGCTGATGTAGTGGTGATTGGGGCCTCTCTCGACGACGACAACGGTTCCGAATCCGGCAGCGCATATGTCTTCGAGCAGCAGGCGGATGGCACTTGGTTACAGACCGTCAAACTCACGGCGGATGATGGGGTGGATAACGGCCGCTTTGGCCACAGCGTCGCCCTTGATGCTGGCGTAGCAATGGTTGGGGCCTATCGCAACGACAACAACGGCTCCAACTCCGGCAGTGTGTATGTCTACGGGAAGTTGGACTGCGATGCCAATGGGTTGACGGACGCCTGTGAGATTGAGGATGAACCATCACTCGACTGTGACCTTGACGGTGTTCTGGACAGTTGTGCCACCGCAAACGGCAGCGTCGATGATTGCAATGAGAACGGCATCCCTGACTCATGTGATATCGACAACGGTGGTGACGCCGATGGCGATGGATATCTCGACGAGTGCGAGTGCGATGCGGACATCGCCGGCCCCGATGGTCCCGGCTTCTCGGATGGCATTGTGGGCACTGATGACCTGCTGACCGTCATCGGCTACTGGGGTTCATCGATTCCGGGAGGTGATATCGACGGTGACGGCATCGTCGGCACGAATGATCTTCTTGCAGTCATCGCTGCCTGGGGCCCGTGCGAGTAGTTGCAAAGCAGACCGCCTGTCAATTCGGAAACGCCGGCGCCTCGGTCTGCTGCCAGTAACTGTCCGACTCGAATGGTCCGCCCCAAAACGACACGATCACCAGACCCACCAGAAAGAGCACGATGAGCAGCCCGAGAATGGCCCATGCCCACATGGCCGTCTTGTCGATTCGAATGGGTTGGGTGGTGGTGTTCCCTAGGGGGGTATTTCCGGGGGTGTTTCCGGGGGTGGTGTTGCTCATGAATCCCGCTCCCTGTGTTGCCAAACCATTGAACACGAAACAAGACCCTGACGCTACTGCCGGGCGCCGAGATAGACGTCATATCTCACTTGCCGCCCAGGGAAGACGAGGTCGGGCTCAGCAATTGCCGGGCCATCTGATGGGCGCTTGACTACGACGCGGGTCGCCCGATCTCTGGCCGCCGCAAGCAATGTCTGGTCGTCTCCGGGGTCCACGAGTGCCTGAAGCACTTGCGCGGGCTTCTTGGGCAGGGCCGAGCGACTGCGGCGACCCGTGAACATCGGATCCAAATACACCACATCAGCCTCCATGGTCGGAAGCATCGACGTGGCATCGCCGCAGTGAAACTCCAGTTGTCCACTCAGCATGTCCTGCAATTCATCACACCGCGCTGCATCGCGAAGTGAGAGATCCAGCGCCGCAGCGAGAAATGGATCACGCTCGATTCCAATCACCTGCCACCCCATGCACGCAAGCAGCGACGCGTCGTGTCCAAGACCCGCCGTGGCGTCGATGACCACCGTTGCTTTTGATCCGATTGCCCGACCAAGTGGTTGCTTCCGTGACAGGTTGCCCGCACCGGTCCTTCGATCGAGCCCACGAAATGAGAGTGGCATTCCATGGCGACGAGCGTGGATGTCCCACAACTCCTCACGGTCCTCAAACAGGACGATTCGGTACTCATCATCCACGATGGGATCGCTGTTGTGTTTGGCGCCGCTCAAGGCCGCCATCTCAGCAGCCTCTGTGACGCGATCTGGACACCTGCTTTGCACGCTTCGGATGGCCATGTTGTGGCGATCGTAGCAGGCGACATACACTGGCCCATATGAACCGACACGCACTCCAGATCATCGCGTCGCTGCTTGTACCCGCCGCCTTGGCATCCACGGGCTGCGCTTCCAAGCAGCCCACCATCAACCACGTCGTACTCTTCGATCTCAAGGATGATTCCGAGCAGAAAGCGCTCGTTGCCGACTGTGATCGTCTGCTGCCAAGCATCCCGGAGGTCGCCTCGTATTGGTGCGGTGTCCATGGTGATTATGGACGCTCTGGTGTTGATTCGGACTATGACGTCGCTTTGTGTGTCGGCTTCGTGAGGGATGAGGATTATGCGAGTTACCTCATCCACCCCGCCCATGTGGAACTGGTCACAGAGTGGAAGCCGAAGTTCGAGTGGATTCGCATTCATGACGTTGTTGATGCGTCGCACTGAGGGTCCTGCACTACAATGGGCGGGATCATGAGCACGACCAAGGCACATCGTGAGGGCGCCAGAGCCCGCAAACGCAAACAAGGATGGCGAACCGCCGAAGGAAGCGACATCCATGAGTTGTATGAGCTGTCGGTTCAGGATCCGGACAACGAGATCGACATCATCAAACAGATCTGGAATGAGCAGCGAGGCAGAACCTGCAAATCGGTCCGCGAGGACTTCTGTGGAACTGCTGCTGTTGCAATTCGGTGGGTTCGGGAGTGCGAAAGCCACACCGCCATTGGTGTCGACCTTGATGGTGATGTGCTGGATTGGGCCAGGGCCAAGGCTGCCGAACTACTTGATGTTGACCAAGCCAAGAGGTTGACACTGCTCAAGGGTGATGTGTTGTCGACTACGACCGACCTCACTGAGTGCCTGCTCGCCCACAACTTCTCCTATTACATCTTCAAACAACGATCGCAGGTTGTTGATTACTTCCGAACTGTATTTGGTGAACTTGTAGATGATGGCCTCTTCATTCTCGATGCCTATGGAGGAAGTGACTCCTTTGTGGAGATGGAAGAAGAGCGGGATATGGACGGGTTCACCTATGTCTGGGATCAGCACAAGTACGATCCAGTCACGGGCGATGTCGTCAACCACATTCACTTCAGATTCCCTGATGGAACCAAGATTGATCGCGCCTTCACTTATGAGTGGCGTCTTTGGACCATTCCTGAAATCCGGGAGATGCTCTTGGAGGCTGGTTTCAAGAAAGCGATGGTGTATTGGGAAGGCACCGACGAAGAGACCGAGGAGGGAGATGGTGAGTGGACCGTTGTTGAACAAGGTGAAGCCTGCGAGGGCTGGATCGCCTATGTGGTCGGGGTGAAATAGGTCATGGCCATCTTTGACATCATTGGTATTGATTCTCACCTTACGGACCTGCTTGGAACCGAATTGGAAGAAGTTTCTCGAATCTTCGAGACGCAACTCGCCAGTGAATTCCCACCGGTCAACACTTTGTCGGTCCATGTCGCCCGTTATCGCGGAAAGATGCTTCGGCCGATTCTGGTGCTGCTCTCTGGTCTTGCTGTTGGTAGAAATGGTGAATCATCCATCTTGAGCGATGAACATCGCACGGTCGCGGTTGTGGCCGAGATGATTCATATGGCGACACTCGTTCATGATGATGTGCTCGATGAATCGCCTGTCCGCCGCAACGGAGCAACTGTCAACTCACTGCATGGAAATGAAATGGCGGTCATGCTTGGTGATTATCTGATTTCCAATGCCTTCCACCTGTGTTCGACCCTTGGCAAACCGGAAGTCAATTTGAGACTTGGAAAGATCACCAACACGCTCTGTGAGGGTGAAATCGTCCAGTTGCACCACCGTGAAGATCTTGAGTTGACCGAAGAACTCTACTTCACGATCGTCACCAGAAAGACCGCCTCGCTCATCGGTGCCTGTTGTGAATTAGGGGGCCTTATGAGCCAGGCTGATCGGGCGACCCAGATCGCCCTTCGGAAATTTGGTGTCGATGTCGGGATTGCCTTCCAGATCACCGATGACCTGCTTGATCTCACGGCAGACCAGGGTGATGTTGGGAAGACGACTGGTCGAGATCTTGATATGGGAAAGTTGACGCTGCCGCTTATTCGTGCCCTCCAACACGGTGATGAGTCGAGCCGCCGCACCATTACCGCGCTCGTCCGTGATCGCTGCCACGCACAACTCCGAGAACGTCTGCAGGACGAGGGGTGGTTTGACTCGGCTGAAATGACGGCAATCGACTTGGTCGCATCAGCCCGCCGACATCTCGATGTGTTGCCGGAGAATCAGGCCACCACTACGCTTCATCTCCTTGCCGACGCCGTTGTTGCCCGCAAATTCTGACCCCCCGACTACCGCTGCCATGATCCCCAAGCGCCCACACCTTCGCGAACGACTCGGTTTCTTGTACTGCCCGCCGTGGCGTATTCAGGGTTCCAGTGTGGCCGGTGAAAGCACTGTTGTGCAGGTTCCAGAACTCGACGTTGTGTTTGATCTGGGGTCGTGCCCGCGGATCGCTCTTTCCTCACCACTTGCGGCCATCAGCCATGGACACATGGACCATGTCGGTGGCTTGCCATATTGGTTCAGCCAGCGGGTCTTCCAGAAAATGGGGGTTGGCCGCTGTGTGTGCCCAAAGCGGTTGGAGCGTCCGCTCACGGACATGATGGCTACCTGGTCGCCCATTGAAAATCAGGACACCCCCTACCAGATCCATGGCATGGAACATCTGGAGGAGGTTGATCTCAAGCCGAATATTCGGCTTCGCGCAATCGAAATGTTGCACGCGACGCTCTCACTGGGCTATGTGGCTATGGAATATCGCAGCAAGTTGAGACCAGAACTCAGTGGATTGCCGCAATCTCGCATCCGAGAACTCAAGGAACAGGGTGAGTCAATCACTTATGACCTAGAGATCCCCTTGTTGGCATATACCGGCGATACTCAGACATGCGCAAACCTGTTTCGTGACGAGTTTTGTAAAGCACGGGTAGTCCTGACCGAATGCACCTTTTTTGATCCAGATCATCGAGACCGAGCCGCTGTTGGCCGCCACTTGCATGTTGAGGACCTGCCAAAGCTGTTGGAGGCCTGGGAAGCTCGAGATGTCATCTTGCTACATGGATCCCGTCGAACAAGTCTAGAACTGGCCAGAATGCGGGTTGATGAGGTTCTTGGTGAAGATCAGGCTGCCCGAGTGCACATGCTCATGGATCACCGCCGAAATCGGATTCGGTACGACCAACAAATTGCAGAGACAGAACAATCCTCCAAACAGATGGTTGACGAAGTCGTCGCTGACCCTTAGATTTGGGTGTTGGCTTGGTGGGACGGACTGGGTTTGATCGACCGCTCCCCCGGGCATTAAATGCAGGGAAGAGAGAACCTCCGACATGGCAGTGATTGACGCGAGGGTGATGCGTTCAGTGCTTGAACACCTGTGGGATCAACACCCATCGGATTGTCGGCACTGGTTCAATGATATTGAAGCTGTCGACATGGATGGTGGAACAATTCGGTTCCTTGTGCAGGAACCCGTTCAGCTTCGTTATTTGCAGCGGCGCTGCACCGACCAGTTCACCGAGGCAACACAAGTTGCAACCGGACGGTTGCTCGGCATCGAGTTTATCACCCCCAAAGATCTGGTCAACCACACACCTTCTAATGATGTTGTAACTGGCACATCGATTCGAACTGAACATGAGGGTGGGATGCTTCTATCACCCGACTACACATTCGAGTCGTTTGTGGTTGGACCAGATAACCGACTCGCCCACGCCGCTGCCTCGGCTGTCGCGCAGCAACCAGGTCGTGCCTACAACCCATTCTTTGTGCATGGCAGTGTTGGACTTGGTAAGACCCATCTTCTGCAGGCTATTTGCCAGCAGTCCATGCGCAATAACCCGGACATGCGCATCTACTACACATCCTGCAACGCGTTCATGAACCAGTTTCTTGAAGCTGTACAGGATGGTGATATGGGTTCGTTCCGGCATAGATTTAGGAATTACGACCTGTTGGTGGTCGACGACATCCATGACCTGTCCAAGCGGGATACTTCCCAGGAAGAGTTTTTCCATACCTTCAACACGCTCTATCAAGGTGGCCGCCAAGTCGTACTCAGTTCAGATGCGCCGCCCAACGAAATTCCTGATCTCGAAGAACGTCTCACTAGCCGGTTTGGGTGTGGGTTGGTCGCCAATATTGAGCGGCCGTGCTATGAAACACGCGTCTCGATCGTGAAATCCAAGGCGGCATTGCGATCTCTTGAACTGCCTGATGATGTGGCTGGATACATTGCCGCCCGAATCGACACCAATATCAGAGAGATTGAAGGTGCCATCACCAAGATCCAGACCATGGCGATGCTTGATGGCATAGACATCGATCTTGCACTCACGAAGAAGTCGATTGGGAATCAGGTGAAGTTGAATGGGCCTGCCCAGTTGACCATTCAAGACATTCTGGACACTGTTTCTGGGTATTACGGACTCAAACTTACTGATCTGCTTTCCAAACGGCGGCACAAGAGCGTTTCGCTTCCGCGGCAAATTGGCATGTATCTCGCCCGAAAGCACACCCGGTTCAGTCTCGGTGAAATTGGTGGCTACTTTGGTGGCCGCGATCACACCACCGTCATGCATGCCGTACGGTCTATTGATGGCCGACGAACTGGTGATAATCACCTCGATCAGGACATCAATCAACTCGAATCGGTGCTGCTTGAAGACTGAATGGTGATCGGGTACCAATATCCAGCCCCCTGAAAACTGGTGGTTAGCTTGGTGTTGAACATTCAGAGATCCGACACCTCATCCTGCTACCGCTGGATGGTGGGTTTATAACCTGTCTATTGGTGTCGTTTTTCTCGCTTTCGTCGACAGGCAAATCAACCAGAATTCGCCGACCAACACACGGTGGGTCTGGCCGTCTTGTAAACCGACCGTCGGCGACACCAAACAACACCTCAATTGACAGTTTGTTTGCGTTCTGGGACTTTTGTTATTTCATCCAACACCGTGGGTTACATCACTTTGTTCGCCATACATCCACAGAACGACAAGCACATTACGAAGAGGAGGAAAGAGATACTCTTGATTGTTCAGTACCAACACAACACACGAACAATCAACCTGACCGACTGACCTCACCAAGCCTTCGAAGCGTCTCCGTAGCCGCCCCAGAATCGATGATCTCTCCAGCGGCCCGCACACCCTCGGACAGCGAGGAAACCCCTCCAGCTGCGAGCATGGCGGCCCCAGCATTCATCAGAACCATGTCTCGCGACCCACCCCGCTCGGTTCCTGCCAGAATTGATTGAATCAATTTGGTCGCTTGTTCTAGACCACCTGCCGTGACCGACTCGATTGGACAGGTATTCAATCCAACATCTTCCGGACAGATGTGTTCCACACGCACCGCTCCATTCTCGACATGCCAGAGTGTTGTTGGGGCGGAAATGGAGATTTCGTCGAGGCCATCATCTGAATGGGCCACGATGGCTCGAATCGACCCGAGTCGAATGAGCGTCTCGGCCAGCAAGGGCCCGAGCTGGCGATCCCAGACGCCCAGCAGTTGGCGCTTGGCCGAGGCTGGGTTGGTCAGGGGCCCAAGGAGGTTGAAGATGGTTGGGAAACCAAGTGCTCGCCGCACCGGAACCACAAAGCGGGTCGCTGGGTGATGGTGAATAGCGAAACAGAAGCAGGTTCCGACCTGCTCAAGACACATGGCCTGGATTTCAGGTGGAGCATCAACGTTGACACCCAGTGCCCGGAGCACCTCCGCCGACCCACGCCCGGTGCGAGAGCGGTTGCCGTGTTTGGCAACCGGTGTGCCGGCTGCCGCGGCCACAATGGCGGCGGCAGTAGACACATTGAAGGTTTTTGGCGCCCCACCGGTGCCGGCGGTATCAAGCAACGTACTTGGATCGATATCGGTCGGAATTGGTGTGACATGCTGAGCCATGATCTCAGCGGCCCCAGTGAGTTCCTCTGGATCAAGGTCCCGCACAGCCAACATCGTCAAGATCGAGGCGATCTGTGGTTCAGAAACGCTGCCGGTCATCATGGCTTCAAAGAGATGTTTGGTGGTCTCGCGATCAAGCCGATTGCCCCGAAGCAGAATCGCAAAGATCGGTGTTGGATCAAAGGCGTCTGAAGTAGTATTCATGTGATTCTTCAACACCCTCTTTCGGTGGAAACATGGATGCCCATGGACTGCTCACTCATCATCTTGGCTGAATCGTACCTGCACCGCCTAGATCCGGTGGCGATTCCTCTTTCCTCCGACTGGGGGATTCGCTGGTATGGACTTGCCTATGCATTCGGCTTCATCATCGCATGGCTGCTCGTGCGTTGGATGGCAAGAACCGGTCGCTCGATCGTTCCGGCAGCAGCCGTCGGCGACCTCATGGTGTACGCCGTCGTTGGCGTTTTGGTTGGTGGGCGTCTGGGGTACGCGTTGTTCTATCAACCGGAATTGTTCGTTGATTTTTCGGCTTCCCCCCCATGGTGGGAGTTGCTGGCGATTCACCGTGGCGGCATGGCGAGCCACGGGGGCATTCTTGGTGTGTTGGTAGCCATGGTGATATTTGCTCGGAAACATCACCTGCCAGCCCTACACACAATCGATCTGATGGCCATCGCAGCGCCGCCAGGGTTGTTTCTCGGGCGACTTGCGAACTTTATCAATGGTGAACTCTGGGGCAAAAGACTTGCAGATTCAATGCAGCAGAATTCACCGTGGTGGAGCGTCAAGTATCCAGAGGAAATTTTGAATGGCACAATCGATGTTTCAGCCGTAGCGCCGGGCATTGGTGGGGATACGACGCTCCACACACAGATTGTCACCTCACTTCGTGAGGGAGATCCGGTCGTGACCGAAATGATCATTGGACAACTGACGGCGTGG
>MPLX02372752.1_pt1 | contig 10967 bp, 6 predicted proteins | sample 1617341 | NCBI WGS metagenome assembly MPLX02 (sample SAMN05944804, study PRJNA350692) | marine metagenome | biome: marine; feature: ODZ; material: water; isolation source: 120 m water sample filtered on 0.2 um supor filter | place: Pacific Ocean | collected 2012-04-08 | depth 120m m | reverse complement strand
ATTGCTGCTGCCGATAATGCTAAGAGGGAAGCACTAGCGGCAGGTGCCACCGACAAGAAAATGACACCTGGAGATATTGAAGCATTAATATCAGGCACTAGGATTAAAGATGCAGGTGGTGATAATATACCTGACATGTATAATGACCCTCTTGGGTTACGTCGAGATCCAACTGGAATGGGTGCTTTTTCTCAAGGTGGTACTGTCCCACTTAATCGTGGTGGCATTGTAGATAATCCAAAACCAAAAGGTTATTCTGAAGGTGGTTCAATTTTTGAACGTATTAAAGGAACTGTAGGGGGAATTGGATCTGGAATTCAAGATACTGTAAAAGCACTTCTTGCTCCAGGTGAGGAAGTTATAAAAACATCATCAGCAAATCTTTTTCGTCCACTTTTGAAAGATATTAATGATAATGCAGGAAGATTGTGGAGACAGTTTGCAGAATCAACTATAATACAAGATAAAAATAATAAAAAAAGTGAAAAGATGAATTTAGTATTTCGTAAATTACTTACGGAATTTACAGAATTATTTGATAAAGAAAAGAGAGAAATAGAAAAACGTAAGCGTAAAGCACGTAGAAGACAACCTGTGGACCCACCTGGTGGCGGTTCACCAGGACTATCATCATCTAGAAAATCACCACTTACAAGTATTGGTAAAATATCCAATTCTAAAAATACTTCTTCTCCCATGTCGACAATGAGAAGTATCGAAACTGGTTCAGATCTTTCTATAAAAAGTGGTAAAATATCCAATTCTAAAAATACTTCTTCTCCCATGTCGACAATGAGAAGTAGTGGTAAAATATCCAATTCTAAAAATACTTCTTCTCCTACTTCTCCCTCAAGTTTAAGAAATACTAATAAAGTTACTCCCCAAATTTCTTCAACACCCCAAAGTGTAAATAAGATGTCTAACAAGACACCATTGCAGGCGGTTGAAATTGTACCATTTCCTATTAATAACAGCGAAAAACAACTTGAAAGTAATATATCTACACCTACACCTACAATAAATATACAAAACATCGAAAATTCTCCCACAACCATGACTGTGAGTCCATTGGTTATTGAAAAGAATTCTGGTGCTCCATCTGTTAATGTTGTTAATCTTGCTCCTAAAGTTTTAGATCTTTCCAAAAAATCTACACCAAAACCATCTGTTACAGATTCTGATGCGGCTCCAATTCCTTCTATATCACCATTTGATTCAAATAATGATTTTAATTATACAGTTCCAGAAACTTTAGGTATCTTGGTGTAATATGGAAAGTACAAAGAGCGTAAAAAAATTAAAATTTAATATTTTTAATATAAAGTCTTTAATTTCTTCAAAAAGAAAAAAAGTAACTAAAATAAAGAAGGATGAAAAGAGATTTAATTTTATTATTTCTGGAAAAACAAAAGTTAAGAAAAAAGAGAAGAAAATAGAAACTGGTGCACAAAAATCAGCATTAAAAAATATAGCTACAACTTTATTATCTAAACCGAAAAGTATAATTGATAAGTTTAAAGAAGTATTTGGAATACTTGTACTTGGCGTTTTGGTTAATAATTTACCAAAACTTTTAAAGGGACTGCAAAAAGCATTTACTGCAGTAGGGAAATTTTTTAAGGATAATCCTTGGATAGGTCCAGCTATTTCAAAAGTATTTGATATTGTTGTAGTTGGAATGAAGGGAATACTTGATTTAACCAAAGTTTTATTGCCAGTGATTGGTGGATCATTTCAATTGGGACTTGATACACTCAGAAGTGCAGGAAAACTTATTGGAGAAACAGATAAGTTTTTATCATCTCTAAGTTTTGATATTTTTAATTTAGATAAAAATTCTAATGAGAATGATAAAGTTAATCAAGAGTTAGCAGAGATAGATGGTAAATATTATTCAAATACAACTAAAAAAACATATTCAAGTTATAGTGAGGCACTAAAAGATCCTGAAGTAAAATCTGCCGCAATTAAACCAGCAAAAGCAAAAGCACAACAAAAAATAACTGCACCTGCACCTGCATATAATCCAGAAACTGGAACAACTACAATGAATACTCCAGGTGCTACTAGTGGAGGATTGCCAATGATAATTGCACCAAGGAAGGGTGTTATGGGTGCTATGCAGAAAGATAAACCAGAAAGTTGGTCTGCAACAACTGATGAATTTAATGCTGGAAAAAATGTTGAAAGATATAATGCTTTGAAAGACCTAGAAAAAATTCAATCCTTTTCAGTAGGAGGAACAGTTTCTACTCAAAAAATGACTGTCAAAGGTGGAACAACTGCTAAAGGTAGAAAAGCAATTCAAACTGTGAATTATTTTGATACATATAAATCCAATACTTTAAAGGCAGAAAATAATTTAAATGAAAGTGGCAAAAACATTTCATTATTTGAAACATTTATGAAATCATACGATTCTTTATTATCGTTAAAATATCCTAGAAATAAAAGAGAATCATCTGGTCTTCCAGATGACTATAAAAAAACCGAAAGACAATCTTTTAACGAGGTAGAATTATGGAAAACAAAGGGTACTCTTATTAGTGAAGATCGATCTAGAGAATCTGGATATGACATTACAGGTCCCAATCCTAATATGGTTGCACTATTTGATGGGGAAGTTATACCAGGTGGAATTGGTCATCGATATAACCCTAATGTGAAGGGTGGTGATGGAAGAGATGGAGCTGGATATGGAAATCATGTAATTATACGAAGTGAAGATCCAAAAAAACCAGGAACTTCTTTTGATGCACTATATGCCCATTTTCCTGATGGAGAACTTAAAGTTAAAGATGGGGATACTATTAGAGCGGGACAAGTTTTAGGTAGAAAAGCAACAGCAGCGGAATTTGAAAATCCTGCAACAAGGGAGAGAGTTGGTAGTGGCAACGGACCACACCAGAGCGTTGATTTTTTCCCAGTTGGTGGACCATACGATAAGACTAATCCATATCCTGGTTGGAAACAATTAAGACCATTAATAACGAAACAATTATTGGGTGGAGCTCCAGTTAATGCACCAGATCTAAAGACAGCTATTAGACGACTTGAATCTGGAAATGATTATGGTTCAATGTATAAAAGAAATAGAGCAACTTTCTCTCGTGGTAAAGAAGATATCACTAAGATGACTATTGATGAAGTTGACCAACTTCAAACTGATTATTTGAATCACCAGGCATCTTTGGGATATGGTGAGAACCAAAGAAGTGCTGCTATGGGCGCTTATCAAATGCTACAGGTAAAAAGCGTTGCTAAAGGTATGGGAATTGATACTTCCACCACCTTATTCAATAAAGAAACACAGGATCTAATGTCCAATCATTGGTTAAATCGTTCTGGATATCAAGAATGGCTAGCAGGAAAAATTACTGATGCTCAATTTAATGATAGATTAGCGGGAGCATTTGCTTCTATTAAGAAAACTTCTGGTGTTGGGGTGTATGATAATGATCCCATGAATAAAGCTTATGGAAATATTATGCCGCTTCTAAAAAAACTTAAGAATACCCCAGATTTAGAATCACCTAAAACTAAAACATCACAACAAAGTAATAAAGAAATAAGTAGCAGTATTTTAAAACTACTTAAACAAATGGGTAAATCTGAAGTCCTATATGGGCAAGGAAATATAAATGTTCAAATTATTGATGGTAAACTTGTATTAAAAGATACTAAAGGTGCATTTGGAACGGGATTATTTGGGACTGAATATAAAATTACAGGAGAAACGAATAAAACGATTTTACTGGAAATTAAAAAATTTTTAGAAAATAAAGAAAAACAATCTCAATCTTCATCCAATCCTTTATTTGTAGATTCTAATGGTGAATATGGTGACGCAAACGCATCAGTGTTAATTTTGAAAGAATCAACTATTGCTATGTTTTCTGGTCCACCTCAAATCGTTGAAGTTCCTGTAAAACAAATGGTTCCAGTTGTTATTATGCCAAAGTCAGGATCTGGAATGGATAATAGATCTCTAATTTCTTAAAGACATGTCATATAGTAATTCATCTCATTATAAACAAATACTAATCGGAAGACCAAAAGGTAATGTCACGATTCCTATCGAAGCAAAGACAATAGGATTTAAGTATTATGAAAGCATTTTTTCTCCAATACTCACAGCATCATTAACTTATTATGATGTTGGAGATCTTGTGAGAGCAAGTTCTAATGTTGATGTTCAAAGAAGACTTGGAACATTGAGGGATAGTTTACCAATTATTGGTAAAGGTGAAGAATCTGTAGAATTTTTTATTGAGAATGAATCTGGATTTTTGGATTTTAGGGAAAGTCCGTTTAAAGTTTCAAATCCAACTCCTATTTTGCAAACTAGTCAATCTGAATCTGTTAGTTTGAGTTTACTGTCAGAGTCTTCTGTTATAGATGGTACTCATAAGAGTTTTAAGAGTTATCATAATACTATTTCCAGTTCTGTTGAAAAAATATTAACCGATGAGATGGGATTTTCTCCAACTAAAGTTTTTGTAGATCAAACATCAAATAGTGATTCTTTTCGAATGAATGGTAATAGACCATTTGACATTATTACTTCTTTATCTAAAAAATCTATTTCTGCTACAGGTGGACCTGGATATTTTTTCTGGGAGACTCAAAATGGTATGAACTATAAATCAATTGATAGTATTATTCAATCAGAACCTGTCGCAACTTATACACATACAGATGTGATGTTTGATACTGATGATAGAAGAAATGATTTTAAGATATTAAAAGAACCTGTTTATCACAATAATAGCAATATTTTAAGTAATATGTATTCTGGTGTTCCTATGATAAAGGAAACGTCTTTTAATATAAGTGATTTTAGTTATAGCGAAAATTATAAATCATTATCAACGTTTGCATATCCCACTTTGGGTATGGGTATGGGTATAATAGACCCTGACTCATTATATAATGAGTCAGATAAAACTATTGATACTGATTGGTTGACTAATGTTGATTTTTCAAGAACTATATTTTCACTTCTAGATGCTGGTTCTACTAATCCTGGAATAAGTACAACTGTTGTGAATAGTGAAAAATTTTATCTATCTAGATCAATACAAAGATATAATTTACTGATGTCGCATGTGATTGATATAATAGTTCCATGTAATTTGGGATTAAATGCTGGAGATACTATAAATTGTATTTTTCAAAAAGTTTCTTTTGATAGTAAACATAAAGGTAATAAAAGTGAATTAAATAGTGGTAAATATATGATAACTCACCTATGTCATGATTTTACTCCTAGATCTTCATACACTTCTCTGAGGATAGTGCGTGATACACCTGGCATATATACAAGTACGGAGATAACTTCCAATGTTTAATCCAGAATTTTTTGGAAAATTACCCCCAAAATGGTTTATAGGACAAGTTCCTTTAGGACAGACTGTAAACTTAGAAGATCCTAAAGGATGGGGTGATCGTGTTAAAGTTAGAATAATTGGTTATCACCCATCTTTAGGATCTGACCTTCCTGATGATGCGTTAGAATGGGCGTTTATTATGAGATCAACCAGTCATGGATCTCTAAATAGGATGAGTACTGGAATATGTGGTGGTGAATGGGTTATTGGATTATTTTTAAATTATGATCCAGAAAAACTACAACCATTAATAGTTGGTGTATTAGGAAGAAGTGATCCTTCTTGTGAAATTACATATAGTGAAGCAGAGCAAAAGAAAAGTACAGAATTTAAAAAATCATTACCCTGGTTTAAAAATATACAACCAACTCTTTATCATACGAAAAGTAATGAAGAAATTGGAGAGAAAAGAGAACAAAATAAACATAATTTACCTAGAAGTTTATTTAGAAAATAAAAATAATGACAAATTCAGATTCCAATAATGCATTAAATAACTGCACCTGCACCTGTGCAGATAATGGTAATTCTCATCGTATCGATTCTTTAGAGGAACTCGGTGCTGAAGGAAAACCATTTTCTTTGTGTTGTACTTTAGCAGCTGATGCATATAGATGTTTGTGTGAAACACCACATATCAAGGCTGCTCCGTGTGGAAAAAATAATGCATCAAATATATACGTTTCATTGAAAAAATTTTTTATTTTTCTTAGAGGAATGAAGAAGTATGGAGATAAGTATATCAATGGAACTATAAAGGCTGTATCAAATCTACAAAGTGAAGTAAGTGCAACAATAACAGAAATAGTTGGAGTTCTTAAAACTATTACTCAAAGAGCGAGAGAATGGGTTCTTAGAAAAATTAAAAAAGGAATTGATGACTTAATTTACTTAACAAATCCACCACAAACAAAGGAGGCCACTAAGTCTGCATTGTCTATTACATTAGATAAAGTATTCTGTAAATTTGATGATATTATTGATGGATTATTTGAAATGGTTGGTGATTTTTTATATTCATTAATGGCACAAATTATCAATATACCTTTTTGTGCTGTTGAAAATTATGTTAATGCAATATTGAACAAACTTCTTAATGATATTGATATGGCAATGAAACCTTTTTTCGATTCTATTAATCAAGCACTTGCTCCTGTATCAGAAGTTATGGGATCTGTTTTTCAAGCAATTGATTTTATATTAGGATTTGAAGGATTTTTATGTGAGCAACCAGAATGTAATGAAGAATTGAAAGAATTTACAGCTGGACCATTTGGTGGTCCTCAAAATACTAAAACTGATAATTGGTATAATTTTAATTTTAGCAGTGGTATATCCCAATCTGCTACTGGATGGATGGATGATTTTTTTGGAGTAGGAGATCCAGAAAATACTGGATATGTTTCTCCAGGTGGTTGCTATAGTGGTTCCTTCGAGTGTGGTGTTCAGGTTGAATTTTTTGGTGGTGGCGGTGCAGCAGCTGTAGGTGGTGCTGTTGTTAATAACATTGGTCAGATTGTTGGAGTTAATCTTTTTTATCCAGGATTTGAATACGAATCAAGTCCATTTATGTCTCTTGTAGATCCTGGAGGATGTGGTGTTGGTGCAAATGGATATCCAATTATTGATGGTGGCGAAGTTACTGATGTTGTGATTACAAATACTGGAATTGGGTATACTGATCAAGTTCGATCTCAACCAATAATTAGAGAGTTTGAATCAGTTCCAGATAGAGTTGGAGTTAACAATACAGTAACTCTTAGTTGGAAAACATCGAATGCGGATAAGGTGAGGTTAAACGTTGAAGGTCTTGGTGATCTACCTGCTAATGGAAGACGTACTATAAACATATCAGAAAATGATGTTAATTTTCCTGCTGGTAAAGATGAAACTACAAAAAGATATGTACTTACAGCAATAAAAACTTTTACGGATCATCCACAAAATGAAGTTACTAGAAATATTGAAATTATAGTATATAAAGATGAAAATATTGAATCTGACCCAAATGATCCAATTAACACAGATCCACCAATAATAGAATCATTTGGAGCAGATCCAGAAGATCCTATTCAAGGAAGTGTAGTTAGGTTTTCTTGGAGTACTAGTAATGCAACTGAAGTTTCTCTTGGTAGTTATGATGAGGAATCTGATACATCAGAAATAATCTATGGTGGATTAGTTCCTAATGGATCGGCATCTTTAGTTATTCCACTTGATATTGAATTTGGTGAAGGTGAAACTACTAAAGAATTGTATTATACTCTTACGGCATTAAATTCAAAAGCATTATCTTTCGAAAATACTTCTGTCGAGATAATTAAACTTATTGTATCAAAATTAATTGAAGATACTACTGTTGATCCTAATCCAGACTCTATTCCAGAACCTGAGACGAATCCTGATATTGATGTAACTGGTGATGTTGATGATGGCGCTGGTGATGGTGATGGCGCTGGTGATGTAACTGGTGATGACGATGATGGCGCTGATGATGATGTTGAAGATCCATCTGGCGATCCAGATGATGATAACGATGATGATGATGGAGATTTTGAAGATTCACCTGGTGGTGGTGAAGATGATGTTAATCCCAATCCAATACCTCCTGGTACTGGTGGAGGTAATGAGACACCATCTGGTGGTTCAGGAGGTACTTCAACCCCAGGAGGTGGAGATGAAGATACGGGAATACCTGGAGATAATGATGGAGAAACTGATTCTAATCAGGATGGGGACGGGAAGGATCAGAATATAATAATTTTACCAGGAATAACTGACCCAACTGGTAGTGGAGGTGATGATGATCTTACTCCTGAAGACCCATCGCAAGTCGTTTCGCAAATTGGTACGATTATAATTGTTAATACTGGAACTGGATATGATAAAGATGATGATGTTGAAGTAGAAGGAAATCTTGACGATAAACCAGAATTTGAACTTGAAGTTTCTCCAGATGGTGAAATTGTTAATATTAGAGTTGTATCATCTCCAAAAGGATATACAGTCCTTCCAAATATTAGAATAAATAGTAGGACTGGAGTAGGAGCTAGATTTAGATCTGTGCTTAAATTTACACCTATTTCAGACCTTAAAGAGGATGAATTGGAAATTATAGGCACTGATAAATTGTTAACAGTAATTGATTGTATTTCGAGATGACAACACCACCTTCAGATCCAGCACCAGATTATACAATTGCTAATAATCCACATGCTTATGTTCATTGTGGTCCTATAGGACCAGAATCTTTAGATGACCATAGAGATTTTTGCATTATAACGTCAGCAAATAATCACATGGTTTACCATAATAACGGTGATAAAGTTGAACATATACAAGGAACTTACCATGAAGTTTCTGGACATGGTCTTGATGGGACACAAAAAGAGGCGATTGCAAGATCAATTGTTGCTAAAAATGGTGATTTGATTATTAATGCTGAAAGGGGAAATATACATCTTAAAGCAAAAAATATTCATATAGAAACAACAGGTGGTAAGGACGAGGGAAATTTTTTACTGTCTGCAAATGGTCATGTAATTATAGCTTCAACTAAAGAAGTTCGCCTTGCTGGTAGTAGATTATGTTTGAATGGAACGATGGGAGTAAATATTGTTTCGGAGAATTTTATACAGGCAATGGGAATGTTTAAGCAACTTCCTCCCCAAACGATGACAAAAAATATTACATCTCTACTGGATGGAAATTGGGAAAATTTATTAAAGGGTTTATCCCAATCATGCGGATCTACAGGATTAGTGGAGTAAAGAATTATGTCATCATCAAATTTTGCAGATATTTCAACAGGTTATTTGGAGGTTAAAGCACCTGTTGTCGGTGCTGCATTAAATATACCCCAATCATTCATTCCACCAGGAAGTGCAAACATATACCAATGTTTTGTTGGTGCTGGCATGAATAAAGTTGTTAATGCAGCACTTAATGTGATGTCTAACATCACAAATCCAATAGCAGTTGAAGTTACAGGACCAACTAATATAACAGGAACAGTAACTATTGTTGGTACTACATCTGTCAAAGGTCCTACATTATTTACTGGTCCTTTACTAGATATAAAATCTGTAGCAACGACAATTAATAGTAAAAAAATTAGTATAATATCAACTTCAGCACTTACTTTGAGTGGTACTAGTACACTTTTAAAATCTAGTGGTCGGTTAGATTTATCAGCACCTAATATTTCTTTGAGTGGAAGTGTATTCGTACCTGCAATTGGTGATCTTGCTCTCGCAATTAATACAAAAAAAACTTTTGATATAAAACATCCAAGCAAACCAAATTATAGATTAAGACATGCTTGTGTTGAAGGTCCAGAAGCTGCAGTTTACGTTAGAGGAACGTTGTTAAATAGTAATGTAATTACCCTTCCTGATTATTGGGATGGTTTAGTTGACAAAGAGTCTATTACAGTAAATCTTACTCAAATAGGACATAGCCAAGATCTTTTTATTGAAAAAGTTGAATGGGGTAAAAAAGTTATTATAAAATCTGGAAATGGAACAACAATTAATTGTTATTATCAAGTTTGGGCTGATAGATTGGGTAAAATGATAGTTGAGTATCCAGGTATCACACCAGATGATTACCCAGGTGATAATTCGGAATATTCAATTGCTGGTTGGACATACGACAAGAAATAAAAAATGGCAAGAATTAATATTTACAGTATAGATCAACCACCAGAACAGTTATCTCTTTTAGAGATTGACAATCTTAAGGTTGGAACAGGTGTTACCGTATATGGTAATACTGGTATTGTTAGTGCCGTTTCAGTTTATGCTGAAGAATATTATGGAGACGGGTCTAACTTAGAGAACGTTGGTATAGAAGTTAGTGCAATTGATACATTGCATGCTGAGTATCCAGGTACTAATTCAATTAGTAATCAGATTACAAATGTAAAAGCAATACGTTTTGATACTGATTCTGGATTTGCAGTATCCGATTTGGGTGGTGGTGCGGTACAAATTGCCCTTAATAGTACGTTTAAATATTGGGAAGTTGATGGGCAAGATACATTAGAAGCTGAAGGTCTTGATACTGTAAAAATAATAGCTGGTGTTGGGATAGCAATTACAACACAAAACATCGAAGGCGATAAAAGATTAACAATTACTGGAACTGAAGGTGCCCAAGGTGTTCAAGGTGTAATTAGCAACTTCCAAGGAACCCAAGGTACTCAAGGATCTCAAGGACTTCAAGGACTTCAAGGTAATCAAGGACACCAGGGTATCCAAGGAACTCAAGGTAATCAAGGTAATCAAGGTGTAATATCAAATTTTCAAGGTACTCAAGGTACTCAAGGTATTCAAGGTACTCAAGGTCTTCAAGGTAATCAAGGTGTTCAAGGAGTTCAAGGTTTACAAGGTAATCAAGGTCTACAAGGTCCCTTAAGTGATTTTCAAGGTACTCAAGGTACTCAAGGTTTACAGGGACATGAAGGATTCCAAGGTTCTCAGGGAATCATTGGTGAGCAAGGTAATAAGGGTGATAGAGGAGGAACAATATGGAAAGTTAATACGGCCACAATTAATGGGGACCCTGGATTAGGAT
>MPLX02135662.1_pt1 | contig 10982 bp, 11 predicted proteins | sample 1617341 | NCBI WGS metagenome assembly MPLX02 (sample SAMN05944804, study PRJNA350692) | marine metagenome | biome: marine; feature: ODZ; material: water; isolation source: 120 m water sample filtered on 0.2 um supor filter | place: Pacific Ocean | collected 2012-04-08 | depth 120m m | reverse complement strand
TTTAGCAGTCTTTTCTCCTGTAACCTTTACCCGATCCTGAATTACTTTCCCTTTGACCTTAAAATCATTTCCAGGAATTTCCATAATGACACCTAATTTATTGTAAGCTATTGTAATCTATCAATTTGTTTTTTTGCTAGGGCCTTTGCCTCCACAGCTTACTTCAAGGCCAACATGCTAATTAATTTATCGGATATTAACTAAATAACTTAAGGTGTTTTTAAAAAAGATTTTCATGGTTTTTTATAAGACCCGATCTACATAAAATTACTGATAAAGTAGTACTTTGTCAAGGTTTTCATAGTGTCAGGTCAAACTACCTCAAGTAATTAAAATTTAGACTCTCACTTAAGTTTAAAAGGAGGATTCTTGGAAAAGGTTCGTGGCACCCGTATTTGTATCTATTTCTGGAGTATGGCAGTTTTTTTATTTAGCTTTTCTGAGATGGTAAATGCGCAGTCTTATGCTAGGGAAAAGTATTCCAAGATCATGTGGAACTACTTAGAAGTGTTGTCAGGGTTCGGTCCACGGTATGTTGGAACAAAAGGGTATAGCAAAACACTACGATTGATAAGGAGTGTCGGAGCAGAGTTTGCAGATGAGGTTATAGAACATTCTTTCCTTGTCAAGCAACATGGTGGCGGGCAGAGGCAAATGATTAATGTTGAATTTATTTTTCATGGTAATGCAGGAGGTCAGCCGGTTTTACTAGGAGCTCATTATGATACGCGTCCCTTTGCAGACCAAGAATCTGACCCCATATTACAAACCCATCCCATAATTGGGTCTAATGATGGAGGTTCTGGGACATCGGTTCTTTTAGGGCTTGCTCAGTATTTAAAAGAATACCCTGTAAGTCAACCAGTTCGCCTCATGTTTTTTGATGGTGAGGATTTTGGTCGAAGTGGGACGGGTGAAATGTTTCTTGGGTCTAAGCATCACGCTGATTACCTTAGAAAAACTTCGCAGAAAAATTGGCCGCTAGCAGTAATTATCGTTGATATGGTTGGGGATAAAGATCTTGAGATTTTCAAAGAGACTCATTCCATGGCTAGTGGTCCAAAAGTCTTAGATCGCATTTATAGTGTAGCCAAGCGGATAAATAGTTTTCAGTTTAATGAAAAAAGTAAACACACAATCCAAGACGATCATCTTCCATTCGCTAGGCTGGGCATACCTTCGGTTGTTTTAATTGACTTTGATTACCCATACTGGCATAAGCTTTCCGATACGTTAGATAAATGTTCATCTAGGAGTCTCAGCGCTGTTTTCTCAGTTTTGGTAAGAGTATTGTCAGAATGGTGACTGCCCGCAAACGGCGTTTACCGTAAAAACTCTTTCATCTTTTTTTTAGCTTCGAGATTTTCTGGTTCAATTTGAAGAATGATTTCTAGTTCCTGCTTTGCTTTTAACCTTTTCTCCTGGCGGATGTATATATCGTATAACTTCCAATGCATGGATAGAAAATTTACCCCATTGCTAACTGCCAAGTTATAAGCTTTTCGAGCTTCAACGAGACTGCCCTGATTGATATAGGCATTTCCTAAATTGAAATAGGCGACACCGAATTCAGGGTCCAGTTGGATAGCTTTTTCAAGGTGAGGTATAGCTTCTTCTGACCGGTTTAGTTTGTTGAGAACCGCTCCCAGGTTTGAATGTGCCTGAATGAAATTTGGGTATGCCTCGATAGCTCGTTTAAAGTGTTTTGCTGCCAGATCATATTTTTGCGTTCGGAAATAATATCCCCCTAGATTTGAATTGCCTTCAGGAAAGAAAGGGTTGAGTTTTGTCGCTTTTTCATATTCTTGGATAGCTTGGTTAGTGCGTCCTTGATTTTGGTATGCAGCACCTAAATCATAGTGAGCAAGCACGAAGGAATCGTCTAGCTTGAGCGCTGACAGGAATTCTGTTATCGCACGGTCCGTGTTACCTTTAACATATAGGTAGTAATTCCCTCTGTAGTAGTGAGCTTCCTTAGAAGTTTTATCTTCTTTTAAAAGGTCAGCCAGAGATATTCTTGTTTTGATATTAAGAAACGGTTTTATAAAGTTAATGGGCAGTGCTAGGTTGATTGACCGGCCTTCTACCGTGGCAATACCTACTACGTGGTTCTTTTGGTCTATGACTGGACCGCCACTGAATCCAGGTCCGAACGAAGTGGTTGTATAAATGAAAGGGAAACTTGGTTGGGATTGCGGGTGGACGCCTAAGACAAAACCAAAGGTTTGTGCAATCTTTTCATTTAGGTTGTTTTTTTTAGTCCCCTCTGAAAAGACCTCTGAAGGGTTAATATTTTCTGATAAAAACCCAAGCGCGCTTAGGGAATTGAAATTTTCAAGCTTGTCAGAATCACCCATTTCCAAAGTCGAGTAGGCACCCTTGGGTAGTTGCAGGAGCGCAAAATCCTTAGCGCGGTCAACTTTTAAAATAGATTTCACTTGTACTCTGTCACCGTTAGACATGGCAGCTTCAATAGAGACGGCATCGAGTAGTACATGATAGTTGGTGACTAGGATTCCTTCAGGTTTAACGATGAACCCTGTTCCCGTGCCAAGTATTTCTCCTGCGGAATCTTTTGCAATTAGAAGAACAACTGCACTTTTATTGACTGAGTTAGCTTGAATAGAATGGGCAAAAATAGCCGATGTTGCCCAGAAGATTAAAAATAGGACTAGATTTTTTTTGATTTTAAAGGAAGGCATTGTCTATAAAATGACCTAATGGCAAAAGAGCTATAGGGATATTTTGATGGTACAGGTATTTTAGGGTTTGATCCAATAAATTTTAGCTTTGTGTTTAAAAATAAAAGTTTACATAAACAAGTAGGGTTAAGGGCAAAAAATGCCTCCCCGAATAGGGGAGGCAAAGGTGTTCTATAAAGCTTTACTTTACCGTAACAGTAACCTTTGAGGTAATTGCAGGGCTGTAGGGAACATGCCCACCATTTGCAAACAGAGCACGAATTACATGTTTGCCAGAACCTAGTTTCAATTCCTTGCAGGTGGAACCATCGCCCATGTGAACATGGTTGGCGTCTTTACCTATTTTTTGGCTTAGATCTTTAGGAAGATCAACATCAATAAGAAGGTGGTGATGTCCTTTTCCAGCGTTAACTCCTTTTTTAGCTGGTTCTACCTCAACTCCATGAACTTTCATACATACTTTTACCGGACTAGAAACTTTTGCGCCGTTTGGCGGTGCTGTAATCTTTACCGACTCATTAGCATAAACTGTGGATGTGCTGAAGACGATTAATATAACTGCTAGCACAAAACATTTCATTGAAATATTTTTCATAAACCCAGAATTCCTTTCTAATGTTTTAGATTATTGCAAAGATTTTCTATTTCATCTAATAGGGTAAACGTGAAACAGTCAGTTTAAATAATTCTATAAAAATTTGTGGTGACTGATCTGACTCCGGACAGCTTAGATGTGTAAATAGCTTTAAAAGGTTTGTTTTTTTTGAATTATTTTTAATACGGGGTTAGCTGAATTAGAGGGTGTCCCTAGTTAATGATAGTACTAGTTCAAAAAGTTTTTTGTATGTGATTTGCTTTTTGTAATAGGAAGTATTTCCCTTGACATCGAAAAGAGAGTCCCATAACCTTAATAAATTCATTTATATTTGAGCTTTTTATTAGAAATTCGAGAACATTGCTAAGGTTTTTCTGATGGCTTTTTGTTTATACAATCAGGAGGTTTAAATGGTAGTTACAGGAGATTGCAGACTCCTTCACACGTGCGAAATGTGTGAGTTTAATAATGAAACAGATTGTAAGGCAGATAAAAACGAACATAACCGCTGGTTAGTCAATAAGCGGATGGGGGATATTAAATTCAAGCTTATTGTGGGAAGCAATAAGGGGGGCGTGGGTAAAAGTACCGTGACTACTAACCTTGCAGTAGCACTGGCTGAAAAAGGTTATAAGGTGGGGTTAGCCGATGCCGATCTTCATGGACCTAATATCCCAAAGCTCTTGAAAGCGGAAGAAGTTCGCTTACGGTCTACTGATGAAGGAATTGATCCTTATGAAACGAGCAATGGGCTCAAAGTTGCTTCCTTGGGATTCTTGATTGAAGATCCCAACATGCATATCGCATGGCGTGATGCGGTAAAGTATGACTTTATTATTGAGCTGTTGGGCAATATCCAATGGGGAGAGTTGGATTACCTTTTAATTGACTTGCCTCCAGGGACGGGTAACGAACAAATTACTATCATTGACTTTATAGGTGATGTGGATGGCGCGGTGATAGTCACAACCCCGCAGGAACTAGCTTTGTTGGATGCTAGGAAGATGATTTCATTTGCCCGTGATAGTAATGTTCCTATCGTTGGCGTAATAGAGAATATGAGTTACTTTATTTGTGATGCTGGAAAGAAATATCATATTTTTGGTGAAGGCGGTGGTAAGAAACTAGCTGATGAACTCGTGTTACCTTATTTGGGTGATATCCCTCTTGATGGTGATATTGTTGCTAATTCTGACCGTGGCGAACCTGTAGTTATGTCGCAACCAGACTCCCCAGCGGCTAAGGCATTTTTACAATTAGCTGAGAATTGTCACAAGTTTCTAAACCCAGAAGAAGTGAAGGCTGGTTGAGAAATTGATTAATTGTTTGGGAAGAAATGAGTTCCTAAAAAATATCCAGAGTTCACTTGGATGTGGCTTGGCAGAGGCATTTTCGTATACGCCAATCAGTTAGAAAATGAACTTTGCTCCGTACTAGATGTTCTCAAAAATAGATTCTACTCCATGTATTTTTCCTCGTTTCAGCTATTTAAAATTTTAAATGTTTTAACCGTTGTTTGTCTTTTGGGGCTGCTTCCTTCCTACACGTATGCCGAAACAAAAGAGCTTCGTCCTCACACTAATAATCCTATTTTAGCTACAGTTGACGGAGAGCCTCTCACTCTAGAGGATTTAAAGAACTCCCAGATTCATGATGTTATGGTTCAGTTGTATCAAATTCAATCGCAAGCCTTGAAGGAAATAGTCCTTGCTAAGCTTGCCAAAAACCACCCCGAGTTAAAGTTAGAGAATGAGGTCCCTTTACCCAGCGAGGGTGATGTTGTTCGTTTTTACGAAAACACACCGGGGATTAAAGAGATGGGTACGTTAGAGAAAATGCGAAGGGAGGTCACAGACTACCTTAAAAAAACTTTTCGTAATACCTACATCGAAGACCGATACCGGTTGGCAATTAAAAAAGGGTGGGCTAAGGTTTACCTTCAACCTCCGCTCGAATTCAAATTGAAAGCTAAACTCAGTACAGCGAAACTCTGGTTTGATGAAGATGATGGTTTAACTAGAAAAGTTTTTCTTTTAGAGTATTCGGATTTTCAATGTCCGTTTTGCAGAAGAGTTCAGGGTACCTTGAATAAGTTACGTGAGCAGTATTCCAAAGAAGTTCAATTTGGTTATCGACATTTCCCTTTAGATTTTCATAAAGAAGCAAGATATATGGCTGAGTCAGTTGAATGTGCCCGAGAACAAGGGAAGTTTTGGGAATTGCAAAAACTTCTATATGCTGATGGCGACTCCGTTTCAAGGGGAAAACTTCATCAGTATGCAAAGAAAGCGGGGGTTAAGAATTCGCGCCGGTTTCAGACCTGTCTTAAAGAGAGAAAATATAAAGATAGAGTCCTCAATGACCTAAAGGAGGGAATGAAATTAGGTATTCGAGGGACCCCCACTTTTATTTTGGGCACTTATGATACAGATGCTCGAGTGGTGCAAGGAGAGTTGATGTCCGGCGCTGTGTCGGAAGAAAGGTTTAAAGAGGTCATTGAAAAATATCTTTCAACATCTCGTGCTGAGGCTAGCCTGGCCCAATAAGCCCTCATAATTTTTATGAAGGGATTTCTCTCAGGGATTTCTATTTTTATTTCTACCACAAGTAAGTGGGGCAGCTTTTTTTTGTTTGTTATTATGTTTGCTGTGCCCATGGCCGAAGCAATCCCCTCCTTCCAAAAATTTAAAAAAGATTCAAACCCGATCCATTTTAAACTGACTGCCATTGTTGATCCTGAAAGTATTAAACTGGGGGGGCGGTTTGTTTTACATATCAAAATAGAATTAAGTGAGGGTTGGCACATTTACTCACTTTATACAAAAGGAGTTGAAAAACAGCCACTGGCAACCGAGATTTCACTTAATTCAGATATGTTTATCGCACATGGTCTGTGGGAAGAACCTGCTCCTGTGATAGCGTGGGATGGAGCTTTAGAAAAAGTTGTTAAGACGCATCAGCAAGTGGTGGAATTTCGTCGTTGGTACAGTCCAGTTGAGTCGCTTGATTCGGGTTCATATCAAATCAGGGGAGACGTCGTTTTCCGAGCTTGTAATAATAAGGTATGTAATCTCCCTAAGAAAATTTATTATGCGACAAAGATTGATGTTTTGAGTGATAAGAACTGATGAAGTGACAGAGAGTTGCTGTGTTTGATGGAGAAAGTGGTTTTATGAAAGATATAAGTAGTCTTATAAGGGCGCAGTTAAAAGCAGATCACATAGCCTTTTTGAAGTCAGTCGCTGATGTTGCTGCACATAATCAGGTGAGCGTTTATGTTGTGGGGGGGTTTGTTAGGGACTTACTGCTTAATATTAAAAACGTAGACATTGACCTTGTCGTAGAAGGTGACGGTATTATTTTTGCCGAAAAATTAGCAGAGAAATTTGATGGGCGAACTTCGGTGTATAAAAAATTTGGAACTGCTACCTTGATGCTGCAAGGCCAACCTAATATTGATGTGGCAACTGCAAGAACCGAATCTTATTCCCGCCCTGCTTCCTTGCCAGATGTTGAACCCAGCACTATCAAACTGGACCTAGCCCGACGTGATTTTACTGCAAATAGTATGGCTGTTAAATTGAGTGAGCGGGGAACCTTTTACCTAATTGATTTGTTTGGTGGTGAAATCGATTTAAAGAATGGTTTGATCAGGATTCTTCATGATCGAAGTTTTGTGGACGATCCGTGTCGTATTTTTCGCGCCATTCGATTTGAGCAGAGGTTTGAGTTTTATATGGAAGGCCAAACAAAACAATTAATGAGGAGCGCGATCGAGAACAATTTGATCGATAAATTGAGCGGGGATCGCCTCATGAACGAAATTAAGATTCTTTTGAGTGAAGCAGACCCGGTGAGATGCGTTGACCGTATGCGGGAACTTTCGTTGCTTCAGACAATTGCTCCGGAAATCTTCGATGATGATTTCCATTGGACTATTATGAAAAAAGTCGATAGCGCGTTAGGTTGGGCGGATACGATTCCTATGACGACAAAACCCGAAGCATGGTTTGTCTACTTCCATACGTTATTTATGGTAACGGACGATGAGGTTTTTGAGGGGATGATGATGCGCCTTAATTTCCCTAGTAATATTTATGGCAGGATGTGTTTAGATAGGGAATGTTTTGTTGAAGCGATGCACGATTTAAGTGGAGAAAGAGAGCTTAAGCCTAGTGAAATTTATGATATTTTTTCGAAGCAGTCCCCCGAGACAGTGATTCTTTTACTTGCCGCTTGCTCCAACAAGCGAATAAAAGAATACGTGGAACTTTATTTCAAGAAGTATTGTGCGTCAGCAAAAATTGAACTCAGTGGTGACGATCTTATAGGAATGGGAATGGAACCCGGGTCAAGTTTTAATGACGTCTTTAAAGTCTTGCGTGAGGCAAGAGTTAATGGACAAATAACATTCCGAGATGAAGAAATTGTTTTAGTCGAGTCACAGTTTCTGAAATAGGGACACCTCACCAACCAACTATTCTAATGTCAGCTTTCTCTGCTATTCTTGAGCAATTTTTTCAACTGGACGAACACAACTCAGATGTTGTGACCGAGTTACGGGCTGGGGTGGTGACCTTTTTTACCTCGTCTTATATTATTTTTGTCCAACCAGCAGTGTTGTCGAGTGCTGGAATGGATTTTGGTGCAGTGATGACAGCGACTTGCTTGGCATCAGCTATTGGGTGTCTAATCATGGGGCTTTGGGCTAATTACCCCATCGCATTAGCACCGGGTATGGGGATCAATTTCTATTTTACCTATACGGTGGTTCTGGGACAGGGCATTCCTTGGGAAATTGCTCTCGGCGCTGTTTTTTTGTCAGGTGTGATACTTATTTTTCTTACAATTTTTAGGTTTCGTGAGCTAATTATAAATATTATTCCAGGCTACCTGAAAAATGGAATTGCAGCCGGCATTGGTATTTTTATAACTTTTATTGGTTTTGTCCAGGGGGGGTGGGTTTTGGACCATTCTGGAACTTTAGTTCAATTAGGAGACCTAAAAAGCCTACCCGCAGTATTTACTCTGGTTGGGGTTGTAGCAATAGGTGTCCTTTTGCAGCGTGAGGTGACTGGAGCTATTTTTATTGGCATGCTAGTCGTAAGCCTTTTAGGGATTCCTTTTGGGCTGGTTGAGTTTTCTGGTGTGATATCTTCACCACCTGATTTAACTCCTACTCTATTAAAAATGGATTTGACTGGTGCATTAGACTTAGGAGTCCTAACAATTATAGGAGTGTTTGTTTTTGTTGATTTGTTCGACACAGCGGGAACCCTCATAGGAGTTGGTCAGCAGGGAGGGTTTGTTAAGTATGGGAAACTTCCTCGTGTAAACCGGGCACTGATGCCAGATGCAGTTGCCACGACTGCTGGTGCTGCTTTCGGGACATCTACAGTTACCTGTTATATTGAAAGCTCTACGGGAATTGCCGAAGGCGGGCGGACTGGGTTGACCAGCGTGGTGACCGCATGCTTGTTTTTATCAGCGCTTTTTTTTGCTCCACTCGTGCGTACGATTGGGGGAGGTTATGTTGTGAGCGAAACAACATTTTACCCCATTACTGCCCCTGTTCTTATTATAGTTGGTTGTCTCATGGCTAGGAACCTGGTGCATATAAATTGGCGCCAATGGGACGAGGCTTTGCCGTCTTACCTGATAGTCGTTGGGATGCCACTTACTTTCAGTATTGCGGATGGTATGGCGCTGGGGTTTATATCCTATCCACTGATCAAACTGTTTTGCGGTAAAGCCAGAGAAGTACACTGGTGTATCTACCTGATAGCTATTTTATTTGCTTTTCGGTATTCGGTTAGTTGAAACAGTTTACGGGAACTTATGCTTATTACAAATGTGATATAATGTGAATTTTTACAAAAAGGTGACACTTGTCTCTTAATACTTAGGGGAAAGGATTTTTGTGGCTAGCGTAGAGTATTTAATTAAACAATTTTTGTCCGAAGACAAAAAAATTTTAGACCTCAGTAATCAGGTTTTAGGTGATAAGGGAGCCGTGGCCCTGGCAAAATCTAAACACTTAAAACGGGTTACAAGATTGACCTTGGCAAATAACAATATAAGTGATGAAGGTGCAATTGCTATCGCTAACTCAGAAAAATTTAAGAAGCTGATAGAACTCGATTTCTATGGAAATGTAATTAGCGACGACGGGGTAAGAGCCATTGCAGAGTCTCCTAGTATGTCTAATTTAAAAAAACTTAATCTTTATGGAAACCTTGTGGAAGATGAGGGGGCTATTGCTATTGCAGAGTCTAAAACCCTGTCAAAGCTAAGGTATCTATTTCTTACATCCAATCGAGTTCGGAAGCAGGGTATAGAGGCGTTAGAGGAAGCAAAGTGTGGTACTCGTTTGTGTCATTTACACTTAGATAATTTAGAGGATTTCATCTATCAAGATGATGACGAAGAAGATGGTGGCCAGATAAACAGTTGGGATGAGCTCGAGGCGCGAGCTATGGAAAAACTTGACGATGATGACGATTAATTATTTCTTCAATAAGAATATAGTTATAATTCTTGTTAGCTTTCTGCTTGCGTTAACACCTGCTAACGCATTTAGTTTTCAGTCAGATAAAGGTTCCATTGATTATGATGTGTTATTCAAGGGAAGTCTAAAGCGGGGTGGAAAAATATTAAACCTTTCTGGAAAAAAAATTGGAGACGAAGGTGTTGAGCGTCTGGTCTCCAGTAGCTACCTAAAAAAAGTTGAAAGGATAGATTTGCGATATAACGAGATCACTGCTGTAGGCGCAGAGTTACTCGCAAAGATATCGCCATTACCCAAACTGAAGAGTTTGATACTGCGTCATAATATTCTTGGGGATGCTGGAACCACGGCTCTGGCTAAATCTGGTAGTTTCCCCAACTTAGAAGAAATACAGTTGGGTTGGACGGAAACTCGTGATGCAGGTGCGCTAGCTTTTGGAAGTAGTAATAAATTTAAAAATCTAAAAAAACTCGACTTGCGAGGCAATTTTCTTGCTAACAAAACCAAGGAAGAACTCAAAAAATCTTTAGACCATTTGAAAATTTTAAAGCTTTTTTAAACCCGATTCAAGAGCATCATGCGTGTAACTTGAGAGCCTTGTTTTGGCAGTCTATATTTTATCTATACCCGTTTCCTCATCAAAAAAATAGGTATCTCCTTCGGGACCGCGGAATGATATCTCCTTAACTTCCCATAGGTGTTTTTTCTTAACGTCAGCTTCCGCTGCATGATAGCGACCCTTTTCCTCTCGCTGAAGAAGAAGAAACTTGTTTTTATCGTTGGCAATAATTTGCCATGAGAAGAAGTCACTTTGTAGGGTCTGTTTTTCGTAGTCAATGTTTATGATGTTCATTGGAACGTTCCATTGCCTCCTGTTTAAAATTAGTAATGAATATTAGCTGCTAGGTCACGAGCCTTTGCGAGGGTTTTCTTCTTGTTAGCGACTGATACGTTTTCTATGAGCATTTTAGCGAACGTAAAGGTAGGGTCGGGGGTTTCAAGAGCTGCGTTGTGATTTTTTGCGACAAATTTGCTGATTTGGGTTTCCTTTAATTTTATTTCTGATACAGAGGTGCTTTGAAGCAATTTAGTATGGGGTTGCTCAGATATTCCAATGCTATTTTTCGAAATATGATCTTCCATTATGTGAATTTCTGGAACAATTCCTTGTGATGTG
>MPLX02076220.1_pt1 | contig 10986 bp, 8 predicted proteins | sample 1617341 | NCBI WGS metagenome assembly MPLX02 (sample SAMN05944804, study PRJNA350692) | marine metagenome | biome: marine; feature: ODZ; material: water; isolation source: 120 m water sample filtered on 0.2 um supor filter | place: Pacific Ocean | collected 2012-04-08 | depth 120m m | reverse complement strand
CCTGGCTGTACAAAGCCACTCTGCACGGGGCCAACCTGCACAGGGCCAGGCTGGTCTGCGCCAACCTGAGAGAGGCCTACTACAACGCCCAGACAATATGGCCGAAAGGCTTTGACTCGGAAGCGGCGGGGGCAGTTGCGGGTTGAGTGGACAATGGGGCGAGGACGAGCCTACGGCGACAGACGCATGAGGCCCCAATGTCTAACGATCTTTGACTAAGTACGGCAAATCTGAAAAGGAAGGTACATCATGAATCAGCGAGTCATTAGCGTGCAGGGCCGGGGAACGGCCACAGCGGAACCCGATCTGGTGCAACTCTCGTTCAACATCAGCGTAATGGATCAGGAGTACGACGGGGCGATAGCCGGGCTAAATGATCGGGTGAACCAACTGCGTCAGGACGTGGCCATAGTGGACGTAGACCCCAAAGGACTGAAGACCACTAGCTTCAATATTTCCCCCAAACACCGCTGGAACGAGGAGAGGGATGAACATATATTCCTGGGTTTTGAGGCAAAGCACGATCTGCGCCTTGAGCTTCCGCTGGATCAGGACCTGCTCAATCGCACATTGGCCCAGCTGGCCCAAAGTGCGAGCCAGGCAACCTTTTCTATCTACTTCGCCGTGAAGGACGGAAATGCGCTCCGGCAAAGAGTGCTGGCGGATGCAGTGGCTCGGGCGAGGGAGAACGCTGAAACCCTGGCACAAGCAGCTGGCGTGCAATTGGGCGATATCCTGCGCATCGACTACGGCTGGACGGAGATTCGCGTCTCGGAAAGGATAATGGAATACGATGCATCGATGGCGCCCAGCATGCCAATGGCGGATATCGAGCCGGACGAAATAGAAGCCGGAGACAATGTGACTGTAGTATGGGCTATCGGGTGATGGCTGACCCACTGGGAGTGGGTGTATAGTTAGGATATGGCTGACTTCACGCGTGAAGAAGTTGAAGCCGTGTAGAGGGCAGTTGAGCTTGACCTCACCTGTACCCAGCTGTGGGAAACCTGGGCACAGGCGGCCCGATAAAAGTGAGCGCTTGTAGAGGTTCAGCTATTCACGACCACGATACTCAAGCTACCTGATTTGCAGAGGGGATGGCTTGAACGCTGCCACACAGAAACACTCGCGTATGTTCTGGTTTCTTGTCCTAATTCCGCTTGGCCTGTATGTCACCCTTGTCACCGTGCTGTGGGCCTTTCAATCCCGTCTTATCTATTTCCCTGTGCGAAGAATGAGTGCCAGTCCTGCTGATATAGAGCTTTCTTACGAAACCGTTGAGTTTGAGGCTGCCGATGGAATGGACCTTTTTGGTTGGTTTGTTCCCGCCGAGAGGCCAAGAGGCGTGATACTGTTCTGCCACGGCAACGCCGGCAACATTTCGCATCGACTGGAGTCCATTCAGGTGTTTCATCGTTTGGGGTTCAGCACCTTCATTTTTGACTACCGGGGCTACGGCCAGAGCGAAGGAAAACCGAGCGAGCGGGGCACCTATCTCGATGCGGCGGGAGCCTGGCGCTACCTCGTGGAGCAGCGAAAAGTGGCCCCAACCGAGATAGTTATTTTTGGTAGGTCGCTCGGCGGTGCTGTTGCAGTCTGGCTTGCCCAAAATCACTCACCGAAAGCGCTGATCATAGAATCGACTTTCACATCAGTGCGAGACGTCGCTGCCGAGTCGTATCCTTACATCCCCGTTCGAATGCTGTCGCGTTTTGACTACAATGTCATGGATTATCTCCGTAAAGTGAATGCTCCAGTTCTGATCGTGCACAGCCGCGACGACGAAACGATATCGTTCAGCCACGGGCTTCAGCTCTTCGAGATAGCAAATGAGCCGAAGGAATTTCTCGAACTTCATGGTAATCACAATCAGGGGTTTATGATGTCAGCAGGCCGCTATGAAGCCGGTTTAACATCCTTCATTGCCAAGCACTCCCATCCATAAACAAAGTTGACACCTCGCTCTGTCAACATGATCGCTATAGGCTCAGTAAACGGACTGGGCGCGCGCTTATTTCCGTAAAACAAGCCCTGCGCATAGTTGGCGGTTGCGTACATGCCAATCTTGTTACCGAGCTAGGGCGGTGGGTTTTACATACCTACAGTCCACTATCTTGCGACTTATTCGTAAAAGGCTGTTAATTGTGCCTCTAGGACAGCATCCACTGCCAAAACATCATCGGTCGTGTTGCACAAATGTGGCGAAAGGGGTAGATTAAGAAAATACCAGACACATGAAAAATAATTGGCCTAAGGAATTAGAACGATTTATCGAAACGCAAGAATGGACGTTTGCCAAGACGTTCGCGCAGACGTGGCCGCATGAATACCTAGTCAAGGAACGCGTCGACGAGGGCATGTTCCTGGCAATGGTGAGACACATCAGGCAGCACGGTTACAAGGCGCCATTCTACCGAAGGGAGTACACCTACTTTCAACAGGATGGTAAAGTCTACTGGACGATGGTTCCAGATGAGGATGACCCCAAATGGTATCCGGTAGAGAAGGAAACTATCATCAACAGGTGTCCAGTTGAAAATACCTATGAATATCGCCTAAACAATGACACTTTACCGTAAGAAACGGTGTACTGACTAATGAGAATTGGAATTTGGGAAATTATCAATCAAAAACCAAAGCGATTGGATAATGCTTCCATAGCTTTGGAGAAACATCTTGAAGATTGGATCGAAGCAGATTCGTCATTATTGCAATCCGGCTTAGTTATTGTAGCGCGTCAAATGGCTGTTGAAGGCGGTGTTATTGATTTGCTGGCAATTGATACACAAGGTAGATGGATTGTAATTGAAATAAAACGCGGACAGCTTGATCGGGACACTGTTGCTCAGGTACAGGATTATGAGTCATGCATTGCAACAATCCCGACCAATGAATTAATAACAAAAACGAATTCGTACCTGGAGACCCGGGGACTAACAATCCAGCGGCTCCTCGAAGAACGTTCGGCAGATGACGCGATAGATCTTGATAGCCGCGATATTGAAATGGTGGTCGTTGGAGTCGGCAAGATGCCCGGTTTGGATAGGATGGCCAATCGCCTATCCAATCAATATCAAATGCCCTTATCAATTGTTTCGTTTGAAGCGGTTAAAGGTGACAATAACCAGATTTTGCTTGTCCGCGAGTTAGTGGAACCAGATTATTCTTTAGACCCAAAACCACCAAAGACGAGTACAGTCGAAGAACGCTGCGAAGAAATCTGTTCGCTTGCGGATAAAGCTGGTGTAGGTGATAGCTTTCGGGAAATATTATCTATCGCGAATGAATTGGGTTTATATACGCGCCCGTACAAAAAGAGCATCATGTATACACCCTCATCTCAACGTAATAGAATGCTTTTTACAGTGTGGGCCAAAAAAAAGAATAATGGATTGCGAATATTTGTCCGCCCGTCGATATTTGCAGAGTTTTATCCTATTTCAGAAGAGGAAGCAGCAGCCTGCTTGGATTTAGACAATACTGGTTGGCAATACATGGAAGACAAAAAGGTCACTGCGTTTCTCGACGGAGCAAAACGGCTATTTGAATCAATTGCCGAAAAGACAGGTATTTGACGTCGATATGGTAAAAGCGAATACCTATCCAGTAGGGCGGTCGGTATCCTCTAGAGTGTAGATATGGCAGATTTCACTCGGGATGAAGTTGTAGAAATAGCACACAAACTGAAAGGGGCCGATTTGCGCGGATTAGACCTGCACGAGGCCAACCTGCGCGGGGCCTACCTTAGCAATGCCGACCTGCAGGATAATGGAACTAAAGCAACACTAGCGGTCGAAGTCCAAAGCGGAGGCTTGTTCAAGATGGCAGAAAATCTGTTTGCCAAGCAGATGGAAAAGCAGATTTCTACTGATATGGCTAGTCTGAAGCGTGTCATGGGGACCTGACCTGCGTGAGACTGACCTGCATCAACCAACCATTAAGAGCCTTGGGAATTCTCGCTGTACTGATGGGTACTGCGTGTGGCGAAGTAAATTCCGACACGTCTTCGTATAAAACACCCATACCGAATCCACCTCAAGCCACACAAGTCGCGACCCGTGGAATCATACAAGGATCACAAGTTGAACAACCCGAAGACACCGACGAGGCAACTATCAATTGCTCCATCGATTCCGCTTCCAAAACAGCTACCTGTACGATTACAAAGTATGATTACGAGACAATCACATGGTCTTCAAATGCCAGCTGGTTGACATCTGGAGCCGGGACTTGGACGTTCCAGCTTGACGAGCCGACCACAGAGCTTCTAGTCCAATTGGAGCTGTGTGATAAGGGTGAGTGCCGAACAATCCAAGATTCCTTTACTCTACCTCCAGAACTGCGCGCTGCGCATGAAACAAAGGAATCAGATGCTCCCAAGCCTCAGGTGACCGACGCATCAACAAATCAGGTGGGGTCAATCGACGAACTACCAAAACCTCAAATCGACTGTGGCGGAAATACGTGGTTTGTTGGTGAAGAAATTGAATGCGGTTTCGACCCAGACAACGCACAACATGTTAACTGGACAGCGGTAGGTGGATCACCGGATTACAGCGACAGTCTGAAAGGTTTCTCAACCAGTTACGATGTCGCCGGCAGTTACACTATCGTGCTTGAAGTATGTAATCTAACCGATTGCGCCACAGAAACTCGCGAACTAAATATCATTAGTGAAGAATCTACCAGTGCAGAGCCCAGTGAAGACGCTACCGAGACCAGCCTAGCAGAAAAACTTACTGCCGTTTGCTCGTTTGACGTGTCAATACCGAAAATCTCGTGTCAAGCTAGCGGATACGCGGTTGAGAGTTCACAGCTAAAGTGGGAGTCTAATGTTTCGGGATGGAGCATGGGATCGTTGTACGAGGTTGAACTCGTAAAGGCCCGTCAACTTATCCCCGAGATCATTGTTACCCTACAACAATGTCTGGGATCTGCCTGCGAGACAGTAAAGACTTTGATCGATACGTCAATTCTGGTGCCTGGAAAAAGTGTTCAAGGCCAAGGTTTTGCCGAATTACTGGATGTTTCCGACGGGCTAGCCGCTTGGCTTTCCCAGGAAACAGTACTCTACGCGATCAGCATTACCGACCCACTCTTACCCTCAACCATAGGTGTGGTAGATGTACCCGAAGTGGCAACGGCGGCCTTTCAAGATGACGAGTATTTATACGCCGGTAGCAGGGCTGCTTTCAACATCCTTCCCGTAGGTGATCCGTTTGGAGAGCCAATTGGAACCTTCGAATCTAGGTTCGGTCCATCCGCAATCATGGTCACGGGTGGGTACGCCTATCTAACCAGGAACGACAGCCTATTGGTATTGGATGTGTCCGACCCATTTGAACCCACTGAAGCTTCCCGCTTACAGATAAATGGCAAGCATCCCAAAGACATCCAGTTTCACGCCGGCCACGCCTATATACCAGCCACTCTGGGTGGCCTGAACGTGGTCGATGTGACCGATCCTCGATATCCTTCCTTGGTTAACGTCATTCCGTTCGAGTCGCACACGACAGGTTTCAAAATCAGAGGCTCCTACGGCTATCTGGCCCGCATTGTGTCGGTCACACCCACGGAACGATGGTACGAAGGGTCATCGGTGTTTGAAGTACTGGATCTTTCTATCCCGGCCGCGCCGGTCACAGTCGGCTCGGTCACGATTCCGACCATGATTCATGATCTAGACGTTGTGGGCGACTATGCTTACGTCACCGGAGAGCAGATAACAAATCAAAAACAGGCGATCACTGTCGTGGATATCACATCTCCCGCAAATCCCCTAATAGTAGATGTCCCGGATCCCAACTTCGGAACGTCAAATCCTTACGACATTTACCTCCACAAAGGGCATGCCTATATCATGGATTCAGGTGAGGGTCTGAAAGTATTAGACCTCAACGATCCGCTCAACCCGACCATCGTAGCCAGCCTGGAATTACCGCTGCAGATGTACTGTATGCACGGGACAAGTGAAGTAATCTATCTATGTGCAGAAGAAAGATACCTAAATATCGCGGACGTAAGTGACCCGGACAATCCCGTACTCACATCTTCTGAAATCATTCCGTCTGGACTTGCCTCTACAATTGTCTTAAAAGATCGGAAGGCTTTCTTCAGTGGCGGCGGATTAAAAATCTATGATCTTACAGACCCTGAGACTCCAAAGAGACTTCCAGTGGAAAACTACGGAGTAGACACAATAGCTATCCAGGGAAATTTTATGTACAGCACAGTCGGTGAATGGGGGCTGGATGTGTGGGACATAACTGATGTTGAAAACCAAGTATTTGTTTCACGCACCAACTTCCTCATTGGAATGCCACACGATATGAGTCATGATGGTAGATGGGTGGTAGGAATAGCGAACAAGCCATATTCCATTACCTTGATTGACGTCTCAGACCCATTTTTACCTGTGGTCACCGATTCATATGTTTTCGATGATTATGCTGACACTGTTACGGTAAAGGATGACCGAGTCTATGTGCCACGAGGATCAGAGGGCGTAGACATTTTCGAGATAAGCTCAGACGGCATTCTCACACTAGTAGCAAATTATCAAACAGTTACAGCTAATTATGTCACGGCATTCGGGAATAGAGCGTATGTTTTAGGAGGGATTGACATACTCGACCTCACTGATCCATCACGACCTGCCCTGCAAGGTCGGCTTCCAAGTTACGGAATTCCGCATCGGGCAAAGGTTCACGAAGGATATCTCTACTTAGCTGACGGATACGCAGGATTAACGCTGATACCTCTAGATCCCCCTAAAACTACGGACGAGTGACACAGATTGGGCTTTGTTTGCCCCAGTTACTTGCCAAGACGAACCTCAAGCTCGCCTCTGGCTCGACTCCGAACGCAAACCTGCACCGAGAACAATACTCAGTCGCAGGTTAACCTTCAAAGCAATCAATGTAACGCACGATATAGAAAGTGCATTTGTAGGTGTAGCATGAATAATATACCTACTACTGGCGAGCTATTCGCTACTGGAGGCGATGCTTGCCGACCCACTAGCAGTGGGTGTATAGTATGAATATGGCTAAGTTCACTCGCCAGGAAGTTATAGCAAAGGTCAATGCAGGAGAAAGCCTGTATAAGGCTGACCTGAGCGAGGCCAACCTGTACGGGGCCGACCTGTACGGGGCCATCCTGACCGGGGCATTCCTGAGCTGGGCCAACCTGCGCGCGGCCGACTTGTGGGGCGCCCGCCTGAGCGGTGCTAACCTGAGCGGTGCCGACCTGAGCTGGGCCAAGTACGACGCCGATACAACGTGGCCCGAAGGCGTCGACCCCGTAGCGCGTGCGGCATTGATGGTAGCCTGACCAGCGACAGCAATTATTATGTGGAACCTTGATCCTTTTTCGTTCGTGGTGGTGGTAAGCCTCGCGCGCGCGTGTGTGTGTGTGCGACCTAGAACACTACCGCATCAGCAAGAATTAAAAGAAAAAGCATTGTTACCCGAGGTAACAATGCTTTCGGACGTTGGTATCAGCAAGAACTAAAAAAAGCATTGTTCCATCGTGGAACATTGCTTTCAGATGTGCGGCGGAGCTGGAGCCGTTGCTGGGCGTGGAGGCAAGAGAGAGGATGATGGCCGGAAAGAAAATTGACCCTGGCGTCAATTGGCGCCAGGGTCAAGGCAAGGCAAGCGAGCAGGCGGCGGCGATGTTCCCGTTGGTGCCAATTGGCACCCTTGAAAGGCAAAGCGAAAAAGCATTATTACACGATGGAATAATGCTTTCGGACGTTGGTATCAGCAAGAACTAAAAAAAGCAAGGTTCCCTCGGGGAACCTTGCTTTCGGATGTGCTCTTTTTTTCGGCAGATAATTGCCTTAACTCGGGCGCATAACCTTAGTGCCAGACGGACAACTCCAGCCGCCCAGGCCGCGCCCCTTAGTACACCCTCGGTGCTCTAGCGCAAGCTCGTACTCATCTGAGCGCCGAACCTGGCGCAGCCTCCACAACTCGCGCTCCATCACGCCCTTAACCGATGCGATAAGCTCGCGCTCAATTGACGGTGAAAGCCTCGCGCGCGGGCGTGTGCGCGGGCGTACCTTGACCGGCGGCGCTGGGAACAATTCGATAGCAGTTGGGCGCGGCCAAATAGAATCGCGGGACTACTAAACAGACCGCCAAAACACCTTACATATTCTGCTATAATCTGCCGTATATCGTAAGGGGTGGATCAGTACATTTATTGCAGCAATTGTTCGCAAAAATGTACCTGCTGTAGGTTCGAACTAGAGACGAGAAGGTCGCGGGTTCGAGTCCCACTGGGCCCAACTGATTGAAAGCGGACGGGCGACCGCCAGAAAAACGAATACAAGCGAAGACGAGGAGTAGTAGGCCATCCTCCAGAGAGCCGGGCCAATGGCTGTAAACCTGGCGATGCGCCCCGGGGAGCGCAGCGGCTGAACTCGCCTCCGAGCACTGCGGGTGAACAATGCCTAACCCGCAGCGGGACTGCCCGTTAGCGCAGTGATGAGTGGGTGGGGCGCAGCAGCGGCGTTCGCCAACCAGGGTGGTACCGCGGAATCCCTTTCGTCCCTGAATGGACGAAAGGGATTTTTTATTCGCGCCCGCGCTCGCCGCGTGGAGAGCGCGGGTGACGCCGGGCGAAACGAGTGACTGAATGCGGGAGGAGATCGACTCAGTGGCGATATCAAAATACGTACCACGGGAAATCGAACCGCGCTGGCAGCAGCGCTGGGAGGCGGACAACCTTTACCGGGCCTCCGTGGATGCGACGCGCGGGAAGTTCTACTTCCTTACCATGTTACCTTATCCCAGCGGCGACCTGCATATTGGCCACTGGTACGCGATGACGCCCTCCGACGCGCGCGCTCGCTTCCAGCGCATGCAGGGCTACAACGTCATGTTTCCCATCGGCTTCGACGCCTTCGGGCTGCCTGCCGAGAACGCCGCCATCAAGCGCAACGTGCATCCCAAAGAATGGACCTACCACAACATCGAGAACATGCGCAATCAGTTGCGCACCATGGGCGCGATGTGGGATTGGGAACGCGAGGCCGTTTCCTGCGACCCGGGCTACTATCGCTGGAGCCAGTGGTTCTTTCTGCGGCTTTATAAACACGGCATGGCGTATCGTAAGCAATCTCCGGTGGATTATTGCCCTAATTGCAACACCACCCTCGCGCGTGAGCAGGTGTGGGGCGAGGACCGTCACTGCGAGCGCTGCGAGACCGCGGTGATAAAAAAGGATCTGGAACAGTGGTTCTTCAAAATCACAGACTATGCCGAGGAGCTTCTCGATTTCTCAAAACTCGATTGGCCTGAGCGCCTGCAACTGCTGCAGACAAACTGGGTGGGGCGCAGTGAAGGCGCGCATGTGACCTTCCACACGGAGGCCGGCGACGTGCTACTGGTTTTCACTACCCGCCCCGATACCCTCTGGGGCGCGACCTTCATGGTGGTCGCGCCGGAACACCCGCTGGTGGCGAAAGTGACCAGCGCTGCCCAAAAAACGGAAGTGGAAGCCTATGTAGCCGCCACCGTGCGCCAGACCGACATCCAGCGCGAGGCGGCTGACAAGGAGAAATCCGGCGTGTTCACCGGTGGTTATGCCACCAACCCGGTCAACGGCGAGTACATCCCCATCTGGATTGCCGATTACGTGCTGCTCACTTACGGCACTGGCGCAATCATGGCGGTTCCGGCGCACGATGAGCGTGACTTTGCCTTTGCGCGCGCCTTCGGGCTTGAAGTGCGCCCGGTGATTCAGGGCACGGATGAGCTTGCTCCTCCAGATGGAGCGACCATGATGGCACCCAGCATGCATTCGGGAATGATGATTAATTCCGGCCCGCTGAGCGGCACGCCCGCCGACCAAGCCGTCGCGCGCACGATCGCCTGGCTGGAAGAAAATGGCAGTGGCACGGGCGCGGTCAATTATCGCCTGCACGATTGGTTGATTTCGCGGCAGCGCTATTGGGGTACACCGATTCCGATGACCTATTGCGATGGATGTGGCGTGCAGCCGGTGCCCGAGGAGCAATTGCCTGTGCTGCTTCCGGACGATATCGAGTGGCGTCCCACCGGCGAGAGTCCTCTGAAATATCACCCCACCTGGAAGCACGCCAGCTGCCCGGCCTGCGGCGGAGCGGCCATCCGCGAGACCGACACGATGGATACCTTCATGTGCTCCTCGTGGTATCAGTACCGCTATCTTAGCCCGAGCTATGACGAAGGGCCGTGGGACCCGCAGGAGTTTTCCCACTGGATGCCGGTGGATACCTACACCGGTGGCATCGAGCACGCCACCATGCACCTGATTTACACGCGCTATTTCACCAAAGCGCTGCGCGATATGGGGCTGCTGGACTTTGACGAGCCGATGCTGCAACTACGAAATCAGGGCATTATTCTGGGAGAAGATTCGGAGAAGATGTCCAAGAGCCGCGGCAACGTGGTCGCGCCGGATGAATTGGTGGCGCAATATGGCGCGGACGCGGTGCGCGCTTATCTGATGTTCTTCGCGCGCTGGGATCAGGGCGCGCCGTGGAGCGGCAGTGGCATCGAGGGCGTGTCGCGCTGGCTGCAGCGCGTCTGGGCGATTGCCACCCGGATAACTGATGCCGAGACCGGCGTTGCTGCGCCCGACCGCCTCGCACGCGACTTACGCCGCAAGGTACATCAGACCATCCAGAAAGTCACCCACGATATGGAGAATTTCGAATTCAACACGGTGATTTCGGCCCTAATGGAATTGACCAACGCGCTTAACGCCGCGCGCAAGGCCGGTCTGGTGGGGAGCGAAGTTTATGCGCAGGGGGTCGATACTCTGCTGAAGTTGATGGCTCCGGTCACGCCGCACATCGCCGAGGAACTGTGGGGCATACTCAGACGCCCGTATAGCGTCCACCAGCAATCTTGGCCGGTCGCTGACCCGGCCGTCGCCGCAGCAGAGGAGATAACGCTGGTGGTGCAGGTGAATGGCAAAGTGCGCGACAGGCTG
>MPLX02162336.1_pt1 | contig 10999 bp, 14 predicted proteins | sample 1617341 | NCBI WGS metagenome assembly MPLX02 (sample SAMN05944804, study PRJNA350692) | marine metagenome | biome: marine; feature: ODZ; material: water; isolation source: 120 m water sample filtered on 0.2 um supor filter | place: Pacific Ocean | collected 2012-04-08 | depth 120m m | reverse complement strand
TAATAGTGTCTTCGGGAGTGTTTGAATACAGAGTCCCTGCAGGGAAGCCTGGCGTGCGCTGGCGCATCCGAATCTCTCTAAGGATGGACGTTTGTGTGCAGCCGCTTTCGTGCAAAATCGTAAGAGCTACACTGGGTGCACAGATGCCCCAAACCCCTCCGGTGAGAGTGGGCGATCATGGTGCTATGTGGAGGCGCAGGTGGTCACGCCTCGGATTTCTGCATGTGTTTCCAGACTTGCGGCTGTGTTTGCATTTCGCTTGTGACAAGCTATTGGAAGCAAGTGGGGCAGAAGCTGCATGGAACTTCTGCGCGCCCGTCGTGGATTACGATGGGGTGCGCAAGGAGGTGGCAGCAGCCCTTGCCGACAAAATTGTGGAAGTCCAGGGACTAGTTGCAAGACTTCAGAAAACCCAGCGTGCGGCGGAGCAGGCTTTGGACAAGCGCGCAATCTTATCACGTGTTGTTGCCATTGCGTGCTCGTTCCGACCCGTAGCGGCAGGTATGAGAAAACTTGCGCGTCCTAGCGCAAAGCGGGCCACGAGAGCTCTCATTGAGTATGTTGTAAGGCCCAGGTGCCTGGGATGTGGACGACCCCTTTTACATTGTGCAGCGCGCGCCCGTGACAATCTCAGTTGCGTGCAGCTTCCTTCGCTGCGCCGCGGTTGGCAGCTGCCACGCGGTCTAAAGCGAAAGTGTGTGATGAGCTGGTTTAGTTGCACGTATTTGATGGCGGCCACGTTGTCCAAAGTGCGCGTGCCCTCCTTGCCTGCTTAACATTGGGCAGCTGGTTGTTTGCGCCTGACTTCTGAGCATGACACGCGCCCTTCTCCTTTTGTGTGCTGTTTCCGCGGCAGCTGCGGCCATTTCCAAACAGCAGCCATTGGAGCCATTGACGAAATTCCGTGCAGCCACCTTAACTCGATGTGGCAATTGTCAGGCATGTGTTGTGCTGTTCACGGAGAGGTCAAATGCACAGGAAAACGACAGATGGTGAGCAATGATATGAGAAGGGGGGTTGTGTGTTGCGGATGTGCTTTCCAGGACGCTTGTGCGCAGCAGCCTATGTACACAACTCGCAAGCGTACACGGTGGGTGGTTGGGGTTCTAGAGGCGCTGGCATGTCTCGTCGGTCCCATGGGGAGCAAGGATTGCACAGCGGCGGCCAACCCAAACGGAGTATCTGGACGTGAGTGGTGCTATGTGGAGGTGGGCGCGCGTGTTGCCATGTTCACTTAAGGCGGTGGGTGCAATGCTCTGGGGCCTCGGCTTGCGAGGAGCAGGTGGCAAACGCAGGGCCTCAGAAGTGGGACTATTGCGCGCCCAGAGCCGATTATGCTGATGTGCGTAAGCGCGTTGGGCACGCCTTTGCGGAGAAAGCGAACGAAATTGCCGATGCCATCGCCATCGTGCAGGGCTTGTCGAAGGAAGCCGCACGGTAGCTTCGTGAAGTAATGGGGTCACGCGCTGCACATCATATTGCATGCTCTCAGTGGGGGGCGGTGTCTGGTAAGGGGGGGGGGGTGAGGCAACTTGAGGAAAGGCGCGGGTGGGCCGTGCAGCGCTGCTACGCCCAGCTGACTTTGTTCCCTCTACATTGGCCCCACTGCTTCAAGGTTGCTGGGCGAAGTTGATGCGCAATGTGGCTGAGTGGCTTTGAAGTTGTCCGTACTTGAGCTGGGCAGCCCCAGCCTTGGACTGCTTGAATGCAGTTTCGCTGTGCATTGCGTTCCTACATGCACGCGGGAAGCCCGCATTGTTATGCTTTCTTCTTGCGACCATTTGCGAAGTGTCCTTGTTGCTGGGGCCGTTTCAGGCTGTGGCTTTGGAATCGTGCCCCTGCGTGTTGTAAGCAATTCCAGTTGCTTTCTTCTTTTGCCGCGTGTTTCGCCCAGGCCAGATCTGTGCAAGACCGCCCCTCCTCTTCTTGCTGACAAGCAGCACTTCTCCGCATGAGGGGAGACGCCGATGATTTTTGTGTTGGGGCCGGTTCTTGGCCAATGTGCTTGGCCCTTTGCACCCGTCGTACGCTGCTTGCATCGCGGCCTCACAGAAGCTGTCCTCGCAACCGCATGGGGAAGACGCAGCGCGTGCGCGAGCGCGCCCGCCACGCTGTGTATGATATGAACTCATTGGTTCTTGCCGTGGATCTCGCCGCCACGTCTTCAAATGCCCGGTGCGCTGTGAAGAACATCGCGAATGTGCTATGGAGCCTCTTCCGATCGCACGTGTTGATGCACGGCTTGATTTTTTTTCTGTGGACTGGCACCAGGGATGTCACCGCAGGGTTTCACATGGTCGCGACTCATTGGTCAGGGGCACGCTCTTACGGATTCTTTGCTGCTGGGATTGAGTCAGGCTCTGGAATAATGTCCATGAGTGCTGTAAGCATTTCTGTTTGCTTTTTGCTTTGGCCTGGTGTGGTGCATGCCGGATCCGTAGCGGACAGCCCCTCATTCATGATGGTAAGTGGCATCTCATCATCAGAGGAAATGTGCCTGACGGCTGCTGATGGCGCGCGCTCCAATGAATGATGTTCGTCTGGGCGCTTGTCAGATGCCAGCGTGCGTTCAGGAAGTGTCGACACTGAAGGTGCAGAAGTGGTTCTGGAATCATGTGCAGCTGCTATTGCAGCGGGGGATGGCCGGGAGCTCTGGCAGCTCCACAAGGGAGATGTACTTGGTTGCTCCTTTGCGCCGGCCCCGCGCCGCCTTTCGTCATGGCCTTGTGGAATCCGCCCTCACAGCCAGATGGGGAAGGCGCTGCATTGTAAAGCGGTGTGGACGCATCGTGCTCGTGTTTGTGGAGGCAACGCTTTCCCAACGGGCAAATAGCGAATGGTGTTGGTAAGAAGTGCGTGGGTGCAGCCGGCGATGTGGTCGTTTTGACGGCCTGCGACGGCGGGAGCGTTTGGGAAACACGAGGAAATGGCACATATTTGTTTCCTTCGTTTCCGTGCCGTTCTGCGGGGTTTTCTCTTGCGGGGTGCTGAGGCCAGTTAAAGTTAGCCCGTGCGGGTGATTTTTGCTTGAGTCAGAAAGGTCCCGCTGCAGGTTTAGAAGACACCGCTGCGCGCGGCGCCATCACTGCCAGTAGCACGGCAGATGTTGCGGCGCATGGGGCCAACATGGCTGTTGATGGAAGCTCCAGCACGTTCTGGGTAATTTGCGCCTTCCTTCGCGTTGCGGCGCCGGCGCAGGGTGGATCGCGTATCGTTTTCAGGCCAGTGCGTTGGACCCTGTGGGGCCGGTGTCAGTCACTGTTGATCTCGGCGGCCAAAAGAAATTGGACTCGGTTAGCATTCAGTGGGAGTTTCCAGCTAAATCCTTCACGGTGAGTGTGAGCACAGATGGCACCAAGTGGTCAGAGGTGCACGCCACAGACAGCAACATCTTGAGTTCCAGCAGCATCGCGTTGGGATCCGCACCTGCCGCGAAGGTGAGGGTCGTCATGCATGAGGCAGGCTTTGTGTGTGTCTGTGTTTGTTTATCTGCTGCTTCGTGGGCCTTCGGGTGTTTGCAGGCAGCTGGCTCTTTCCATGGCCATGCCGTATACGGCATAAGATCATTGGTCGTGCGCGCGGCGCGCTTGCAAAGCATCGTGGAAGATTGCGCGGCAGCCGCCAAAAGCACCGACGCTCGCGACAAGTACTTTGCCACTTATGTTGACGAGTTTGCACCTTGCTCGAGCAAGGCGTTGCGCAGTGAACTGCCCTCATTGGCGGACGGCGACCTAACTCCAATGACGCGCGCACGTGCGCGCGCGCTCGCGTGCGTGCTCGTTGCACGTGTGACCGCACGCGACGACCTTTCGATTCCCGGCATTTGGTTTGAGGCGGCCCGCGCTTCTGTAGCATCAGCTGTTTCAGAATTGGCAGAAGTGCTTCCCAAACTAGGCTCGTGTCGAGGGGCTGCGCTTTTCGTGAAAAGCGCAGGTGCGTTGACGAGGCAAGTTGCGACCACGTGTCAAGGATCCAGCTTCCTTGCGTTTGGGAGGCGCTTCTGGAAGACATGCCCGATTGGAGCAGGCAGATGTTCGCTCAAGCGCCAAGATTGTGGGACAATTGTCGCGAAGCGTGGATAACCAGAACGGGGTTGATACTGGCGCTGTGGTGGCATTGCTGAAGGAAGCCCGTCGCGTCATCATCGCGGCCAGGGAAGCCTTGTTCTGAAAAGGGCGTCCTTTCCACCGCAGACCAGTTAACGAGCGCTCCAAGAAGCGCGGGTTGAAGGAGGGTGCTGGCTACGGTGCGCCAGTGTTGGCGAGCGCGCTCGCACATTTGAATGCAGTGCAATTGGATTGAATCAGGTCCGCGCCGACGGCTTTTTGATCGCGCTGACCCTTCTCAGCCAATTCAGAGGCGCCGGGGGCTTGGGAAAAGCGATTATGTAAGATGTGCGCAGAGGCGCGGGCCTGCAAGTGTCACACAAGCGTCCCGTGCAAACTTTAGGTATTTGTGCGCCGAGTCTTGTGCGGGAAGGCGTCGCATGGACCTCGTGCATTGCATATTATTTTCTGCCTTGCATGCGCAGCCCTTTGCCCTCCCCTTGTGCAGAAAGTCCTGTGTGGGGCGCAGCGCGCCAGCGGATTCGTGCGCTCTGCGTGCGAGAGGTCACGTTGCGCGCTTCTTCATTGTTCTGGTCCTGGGGGAGAAGCGTCGCGCGAGTCTTGCGACACTTTTTAAACATCATTCTCAATGTGGCCGCATTCTGTGCCGGCTCAGTGATATCGCTTTTGGGAGTAAGTGCTGCAGTCGCGGGAAAGCAAATATTGTGTTAACAGGCTCTTGGTTGGTGGCGTGTCATTGGCTTTTGTAAATAGCGCTCCCGGCACAACTGAGCTGACACGCGGACTTGCGAATGTCATGTCAAAGCGCCTTACGAAGACGCTCACAAGGGTTGCGGCACCCCAGTGCGGCAACTTTGTGCTGACATTGTAAATAGAGCTCGTGATGCTCGGAGTTTGCTTTGTCGCGGGCTGTGTTTGTTTGCCGGGGCGCTTGCTTGCCAGGTACCTCTTTGCTTCTTCAGCACAACCGGCCAGTTCAGGCAAGAAAGCCAGATGCACAAATTGTTAGCGTTGTTTTCTGGCCTTGCGTTGGTTGTGGCTGGGCCACAACAGTATGTGGCGTTCGACGCTGCCAGCGCGAGCAGCACGTATTCAGCGGGCAATCTGGCAGGTTCGCCGGCGTTCGCCGCGCAGCAGGCACTCTCTGGTGGATCTGGCTATTGGCGCGACTTTTGCTTGAAGTTGCTCGGCCCCGCGCTCGTTTGCCTGCTCCCACAGGTGCTCCAGTGGCGGCCAGGCAGCGGGGCAGAGCGTGACGCTGAGAAGCTATGAACGTCGGGGGCATGAGGCCCGTTGGTATACGCTTCATGGAGCTACATCTTGCATTGCAGATTATGGGTTGTTTTAGGAATGCGGGCTCGCTTGCGTTCTGCATCGCTGGGCCGTCCAAGGTGTGACTTGGACAGGTGTTTTGAACTCTCGCCGCGTTGCTCTGGGTTTGAAAGTGGATTGGGCATATGCACCTGGAGAGGTTAAGGTCTTGACATCCAGCGACGGCGCTAATTTTGAAGAGGCCAGGTGTTGGCAGTCCAGCACGCGCGGGGAAGTTGCATTCGAGGAGTCATTCATGTTTGATGCACCAAGGAGTGTCAAAGCAGTGTCCATCGCGATGAGGGGCCCACAGTCTTGGGGCTATTTTGGCATCAACTCTGCAGCCCTTGTCGCAGAGCCAGGCCCGTTTATGCTGGTGAGGTGTGGTTTCGTCGCTTTCTCGTTGGCGTAGCGGTTGTTTTATGCTCGACCCTGCAATCCAAGTGGCATCACCTCGCTGGGTGGCGAGCAGTGCTTAGTGTCCGGCGGGTCGGGCATGAACTTGGAACCATGTTTGGAAGCTGTTGCGGCGGGTGATGGCAGAGAGGTGATGCAATTCGATGAGGCGCGGCGCTTGATCATATTTTGTGCAGGTGTCTTTCAATGCTCGCTTGCGCTTGGTGCAAGGATGGGCAGATCATTAGCATGGCGGACGGCACCTGCATGGTGCTCATGGATGGTGACACGTAGGCCTCACGGCGCCATGATTTCTTGTGTCGTGGTGGAGATGTGTTATTGCAGCTCTGGTGGTGGCACCGTTGCCACGGACGCCTGCAGCACTTCCTCCGAATCAGGCGACGGCCGCGCAATTTTCTCTATTACCCCTAATGGTCAGTTGAAGATGCCACGTCTTGGCAATTATTGCTTGACGGTGATGGGCGAAGGTGCGGCCAGCGCCGACATCGCCCAAGCAGCAGATCTCGCCGCCACATCTACAAATGCTCAGCACATTGTGAAGAATATTGCCGATGGGGATGCTCAGTCCTATTGGGCGTCGGCATCTGATCCAGCAGCCCCGGTTGACGTGCAGCTTGATTTCGGCGAAGCAAAGCAAATAAAATCGGTTGAGATTGATTGGGAGCATCCAGCTCAGGTGATCACATGGTCGCGCCTTGCTGGTTCGTGGCCTGCTCTCCGCCAAGCTCTTGGGGTGGCAGCCCCCAGGCGTATGAACTACAAGTAGCCAATGGGGGCCGGTGGAAAAGTGTGTACGGCACTTCTGGAAACAATCTACAAAGAACCCAGTATGTGGGCCCCGCCGTGTCCGCCTCCGCCCTGCGGATCCGTATGACGATGGTGGGGTGCTCACGTTTATGTGTAAGGGTGGTCCTTGCGTTTGCTCATCAGCCTCACCCAACACTCGGAAGTAGCAGTGGACACGCGTTGTAAGTCCAGCACCTCGTCTTGTGCCTTTCTAGCGCACTTGTCGCACGCTTTCCCAGGTATGCGATCAAAGGCGTTCGCGTTTTAGCTACTTCGGCCAGGGCCATTGTGCAAGACTGTGTTGAAGCCGAAGACAACACGGATGCAAGAGACAAGTTTTTCATGTCTGTCGCATTGGTCTGGTCCAGTGCTGTAGTTACGGTGGGGTTTGCATAAAATTTGCTAGGGTTGCCGTGCCTGCGTTTGATCCAAGTGCGGCGTCTGCTGCGAAGCAGCACGCTGCGCTCCTCGGAGCAGCCCAGGAACATCTTGGCAGCTTGCTGGCCGAACTATACGTTGCCATGCCATCTCTTGCGGCCTGTGGCTTCAAAGCGTCCTTTGGAAAGCGGCCCCCAGCAACTGCGTCGATGCAGCAGGTAACGTCACGCACGGCTGGGCGCGCACATGAGCAGGATGCAACCGCTCTTGCGGTTGCCGCGGTGACCCGATCTGTGGGTGTAGATGCGCAGGCTTTGCGCACCCTTGCGACAAGAGCGCGCGAAGCCTTGGCACAAATTGCTCAATAAAGTTTGCGCGCTCTTGCTGACGTGTCCCAGTGGATGCAGAGCGGGGTGCGAGCAGCATGGCTTGGGATCGTTGCGCACGTTTTGTCGTAGCTTTGTTTGCCCAAGACTTGCCCCTCGATTGCATGTTCAGGTGAAGTCGTTTGGCGTCCACGCGCTTAGCTGCTGTTGTTGCAGGGCTGCGGCTTGATAGTAAGAACCAAAGCGTCACAGATTAGTTGGGATTGCGAGCTACAGTTGCCCTCGGCAGTCTGACTTAGATTTGGGGGGCGATGTTCCAAGCAAGGAGCAAAGACAGATCGACAGACAGACACAGACACAGACACGCACACACACACACAAACTGCCAGGTTTCCCCAGGGCTCTCTACAATTCGCAGTTTGTGTGTGTGTGTGCGTGTGTGTCTGTGTCTGTCTGTCAGTTTGCCGTTTTTTTCTCCTTGTTCAGTTGCCCTCGGCGGCCTGACTTAGATATGGGGAGCGATGCCCCAAGCACCAGACGAGGGCGCCTCGCGTGAAGAGTTGCGCGCAGGTACTGGCAAAATTCTGGCACGCGCGCCTTGTGCCATGTATGCAATTGAAGCTGACTTTGACAAAGGCATGGTGCTTGTGCCGTTGGTTGGTGAGTTGCTTGCTGGCATTGGTGTGACTTGCATTTGTTTTTCGGCGCTCCTTCGCCTCTTCGTCTAAACGCTAAGACACGAAACCCCGATGCACGAATTGTTAGCGGTGGGGTAACTGTTTCCAAGTCTTTTGTTGGTTGCGGCGGGTCTGCCGCGAGTGTGCGACACGCTGACAGGTCGGGTGCCAGGCCGCAGGAAGTGTGTGCGATGCGCAACACGCGCTGCCATGGCGTTGCAAAGCGTCTCGGCTTCGATCTACAAGGAGCTTCGCGATCGAACTTGCGAATAAGAGCGCGAAGCCATGACACGAGTTGCATGTGACGTTCTGTTGGCTTCTGCTTTGCTCGTGGTGGGCGCGCATTGCAGCACCGATGTGCGGTTGGTTGATGCAGCCGGTGGTCTTTCGAATGTTGGGCTGCTTCAAGTGAGAACCGATGCCGGGTTTGGAACAGTGTGTGGGGCGAGCGCTGCTGCTGCAGATGCCATCCATCCAGACGCGCGCGAGTGCAGCACATACTCTAGCTCTCAGCGCTGCTGATGCCTTGCGGCTGTTCTTGCCGAGCCGCGCTGGTGCTGGTCAAGGTGATTTGCAGATCGATGGGCTACGCGCACGGCTCTGTGAGCAGTTCCCCTTGTGGTTTTTATGGGGGTGCAGACCTGTGCGGTGCAGTAGGTTCCCCAGTGGTGGGTTCGCTTCCGCGACATTTTCTATAGCCACTCCTTGCAACCAGTCCGCATTTGCAAGGCCATGGCGGATTTGAAATGCTCCGGGTCAGAGTGGAGTGTCGAGGACAAGGGCCTGCATTAGCGCATGGGGTGCAGAGAAAACCCCACATCAGGAATTGTCCAATGATTAAATTATGTAATAAGCTCATGGGATCAGAAGGGCACCGACCTATCGTGGCAGTGTGGAAGTATTTCACATAGCTGCATTCGAGGCTCGTTGTGTTTTTTATTGCCTTTGCGGGCGGCCAGAGCAGAGGCATGTTATTTTCTGCCTAGTGGCGACTTCAAGCAGAGGTTTCCAGCTCAGACCAAAGGCAGCCCCCACCAGGAATGCTCATGGTCTGTGCCAGATGACGTGTGCGCGGGGCACGCGCAAGACGCTATTCTCTATTGTGCGTCTTCGGTAAGAGCGGACGCATCAGAGGGGGCAGTGCGCCTTATCGCTGCGGATGGGTCGCCAGCCATAGATGGAAAAGGCCGACCGGAGATCTTTGTGGAGAGCGTGTGGACGCCGGTGTGCAGCAGCGGAGCGAGCTCCGGAGCGGCAGGCGTGCTTTGCAAATCCATGGGCTTCTCCGGCGCGAGTGGAAGTTCCAAGTGCAGTGGCATGGATTGTGGTGACGCGGCGCCTGGCTTGGGTGAGTTGGCATGCTCTGGTTCTGAATCTGGGCCTCTGGCATGCCCCCATGAGGCAGGAGATGACGTCTTCTGCGCTCCTTCGGAGAGTCTTGTGGTCACTTGCGTTGGCGACGGGGACACTCAGGGGAGGCCTGCAAAAGAACCTTCGCCGGAAGCGGCTACATAAACGAGTTGATGCAGCTGCCGCCCAAGCGCGGCTTCCATGCTTGACCGCCCAGGCGGTTGTAACTTGGGACGTTTGCCGACACGCACCGAAGCCGACGGCGTTGCACTGCAGCATCGAATCAACTTGGATCCAGCTTTGGAAGCGGTTGCCGCAGGCGCTGGTAAAGAACTGATACGATTTGAACGAGAAAGGCACCTCGCTCTGTTCCTTTGCAGGGGTCCATCCACGGTGTTTTGAATTGGTGTGAGTTGCTCGGCGCACTGATGCCAGCCTGCGGGCTTTATGGCACCATGCTCTTTTGCGCACCTCGGTGGGGATGTGTTCCTGCAGCTTTGGTGGCGGCGTGTGGTTTGGCACGTCCATTGAATTGGGTGATGGGGGGCGCCTTTGCATAACCATGGGCGCGTTCCTACATAACCGCGAAAGTGTGGTCGGAGATGCCACGTCTTGGCATTGCTGCTTGATGGTGGCGGGCGACAGCCATTGCCAGCGTTGCCGAGGAGCAGCACTTGCCGCCAAATTGAGGGGCGGCGCAGGTTGACGTGCAGTTTGCTTTGCTTATGGTGATTGAGGGAAGTAAGCGTAGTCGAGGCTGATTTGGGAATGTCCTTGTTGCTTGCTTGGTGGTTCTCTGTACGCAAACTCTTGGGTCGCAGACCCCACGAGTTGCGTTCAAGTTGGCAAGCTGCATGCAAGTTGGCAGGAGGGGCCGGCGAGCAAGCGTGCGCAGCACTTTCGGGAAGGATTTACAACCTTCCTAACGCTTCAATCTTGGTCTGCCTCTGGCCCGCGGGTCCATCCGGCAATGACCGACTGGGAGCTCACGTTGCAGTTTCGTTGCGCTCCACTTGGCATGGCAGCCGACGCGCGCTGTCAGTCCATCCCCACATCTCGTGCGCTTGCTTGTCGCGCGTCGGCCATTGAATCAAGGGGATTCTTGTCAGCCATTGAATCAGAGGGATTCTTGTTTAAGCCGCCTTGACCCATGCCAGTTAATCTTGTTGTTCGCAGCTTGAAAAGCTGCTCTGTGAATGGGCACAAACTATAGGCATCAGATACATTTTGGACAAAAGCGGTGGCCGATGAGCCGTCGAGTGCATGGTGGGCAAAGCAATGGACTGCCAGTGCAAACAGGTGGGCGCAGGGCAGGTGGGCGTGCGTTGTTAGTTGGGCTTGCCCTTGCGCTCTTTCGTCGCTCTGTTTGGTTGCTCAGTGGTGTCATATATGATGCTTCATATTATGTGCTTGGCTCTACTGCTCCAATCGTGAGTGGGGCCGGTGCTTTCGCAGCGGTGAGCAATTGGTCTCATCTTTGCCCAGCTTGCTATGAGTGGGTCGGTGTTCTTCCAGTGGTCTGCGCGCCGCAGCTGCAGCAACACAGATGCAAGAGACAAGGCGTTCATATCTCTCGTTCGTTGGGCTGGTCGGGCGCAGCGACGGCAAAGGCTCCATCATTTTTGCCAGGGATGGCAGGTCTGAGCTTGTTTGATGAAGTGCGTCCGCTTCTGTGCAGCAGCACGCT
>MPLX02289713.1_pt1 | contig 11004 bp, 6 predicted proteins | sample 1617341 | NCBI WGS metagenome assembly MPLX02 (sample SAMN05944804, study PRJNA350692) | marine metagenome | biome: marine; feature: ODZ; material: water; isolation source: 120 m water sample filtered on 0.2 um supor filter | place: Pacific Ocean | collected 2012-04-08 | depth 120m m | reverse complement strand
CGAAGACAATATTTCATACTTTGGAAATGGCAGTGACGAGGCGCATATGGTTTATAATTTTGCCCTCCCGCCTCTTGTGCTTCACACATTTTACACAAAAGACACGACCAGGCTCAACGAATGGGCAGAAAGCCTTAAACCACCTTCTGAGACAACGGCTTATTTCAACTTTCTTGACTCACATGACGGTGTGGGACTTATGGCAGTTAAGGATTTATTATCGCACGATGAAATTCAGTTTATTATTCGCAGAGCAAGAGAACATGGAGGCTATATCTCTTACAAAACCGATAAGGATGGCCAGGAGGTACCATACGAGATTAATATTACATGGTTTAATGCTCTTTGCAGGGAAGACGGTACGCCACATACAGACCTTCAGGTCGATATATTTATTGCTTCAAGAGCCATGGCCCTGGCCCTTCAAGGAGTTCCGGGGATCTATCTGCACAGCTTTTTTGGTACCAGGAATGATATAGATGTAGTAAGCTGCCCTATATCTAAACGCGAGGTGAATCGCAAAGCACTTGATTACAATACACTCACAAAAGCTATAGATGATCCTGATACACTGACATCAAAGATCATTCGTAAACTGAATTCTATTATTTCTCTCAGGACAAAACAGAGCGCCTTTCATCCAAATGGAGCTCAGAAAATTTTAAAAGTCAAACCTGAGATATTTGCAGTCTTAAGAACATCTCCTAACGAAGACCAGCATATCCTCTCTTTGATCAATATTACGGATGATGAGATTCAGATAGCAATTCCATTGAGAGAAGTTCAAGTACTCAAACAGGAATGGTATGATCTTATCAGCCAGGATAAGCATACTTTTAAAGATGAAAATATCAGCCTTACATTAAAGCCTTATGATATTGTCTGGCTGGAGCCTCAATAACAAATATCAAAAGAGATATTTAACGCTCCCTGGACTGAAAAACGCCGAGGACAAGAGAGAACGCAGAGAAAGACTAAAGGCTGTGGTTAAAGGCAAAAGACAGACACGAATTTCACAAATTGACACTAAAAAAACAAATCTCACCGCACCCGCCACACAACACGTCGGGCAGGAAGGCGCTCCCCGGACTGGAAGGCGCCGAGGACGAGTAAGATCGCTTCCCGGACAAAAAGCGCAGAGAACGCAAAGAAAAACTAATATATAGGTTAAAGACAAAAGAAGAAAAGATTTGGGATTTACGAATTACCCTGTCTGCCGACAGGCAGGGATTTCAGATTTACGAATGACCAATGACCATTGACTAATAATCAGGAGCACATAATGAAAGAGCCGGATTTTTCTATTTCCGTTCTGGGTGAACCAACTATACAAATATCTGCAATATCTGAAAAAAAAGATGTATTGAATACAAGCTATGTGGGTGACGACCAGTATATACTTTACGATATTGCCGTTACCAATGGGAAATCGGAAGTCAGTCTTGACCGGAGCAATCTGATCGAAAAGGCCGGCCCGAGAGAAAAAATTTATTTTGAACCTGCCAAAGTGCATGCAGGGGTAGTCACCTGCGGCGGGTTGTGTCCCGGACTCAACGACGTGATACGGGCAATTGTCATGACCCTGTGGTATCGTTATGGCATAAAACGTATATCCGGTTTCAGGCATGGGTATCGGGGCTTTCTTTCGAGATTTAACCTGCCGGTTATGGAGTTGACGCCTGATGTCGTAACCAAGATTCATAGCCTTGGGGGTACTATTCTCGGGACTTCGCGAGGTTACGGTGAATATATTGAAGAGAAGGTTGATTTCCTCGAACGTATGAACATTAACATGCTCTTTGTCATTGGCGGTGATGGTACACAAAAGAGTGCTCTTGAAATTTCTGAGGAGGTAAAGAAACGGGGCCTTAAGATTTCTGTAATAGGAATTCCCAAAACTATTGATAACGATCTGAGCTTTGTACAGAAATCATTCGGATTCCAGACAGCAGTTTCCCGTGCGGTAGATGCCGTTAACTGTGCACATGTGGAGGCGCATGATGCGGTAAATGGAATAGGAATTGTCAAAGTAATGGGACGTGAATCAGGGTTTATCGCCGCTCACACTGCCATGGCTATAAATGATGCGAATTACGTACTCATCCCTGAGGTACGTTTTGATCTGGACGGAGAAAATGGTTTACTTGCCAATCTGGAAAGGAGACTCGAACAACGGAATCATGTTGTGATCTTAGTAGCAGAAGGTGCAGGGCAGGAATACATGAAAGATTCCAGGGCCTGTGATGCATCAGGTAATATACAGCTTAATGACATAGGCATTTACCTTAAAGAGCGGATTAGTGAATATTTCAAGAAAAAGGAGATAGAAATTAACCTGAAATATATTGATCCCAGTTACATGATCCGCGGTGCGCCTGCCAATTCTAATGACTCAACTTACTGTGCCAGACTCGGCGCTCATGCAGTGCATGCGGCCATGGCAGGAAAAACGGAAATGATTATAAGCCTTATCCATTCCCAATTTGTTCACGTACCCATTCACCTGGCCATTTCAGGCAGAAAACGTATCGACCCACACAAGGAACTCTGGCGTGATGTAACGGAGGCGACCGGCCAGCCTCTCCTTTTACAGGAGCGCAGAAAAAAACCTCGTTCCCCGGACAAAAGGCGCCGAGGACAAGACGAGGACAAGAAGGCGATGAAGCGAAGAAATCTTAATGATAAAAAACCCAACTGACAGAAAGAGGATTACTCAAAATGATAAAGACTAAAATAATTGCGACACTTGGCCCTTCCTGTGATCAGAAGGAAACCATCAAGCCTATGATCGATAATGGTGTAGACATCTTTCGATTAAACTTTTCCCATGGTACACTTGACGCACATGCACAATTATTGGAGAATCTGAATGCCGTTCGTGCAGAGCATCGTCACACAACTGCCGTGATGGGTGATCTATGCGGTCCGAAGATACGTATCGGACGTATTCAACCGGATGGAGAGATGCTGAAAGAAGGGGATGAAGTTATCGTTATCCATAGCGAAGAACAGGGTGACGTGAATCGCTTTGGTACAAATTATGAGTCTTTCGCTAAAGATGTAGAGGTCGGTCACCGCGTATTTATCGATGATGGCCAGATTGCCTTGCGTGTAATTCGCAAGGACGAAGAGCAGGCAGTGTGCGAAGTCCTGATTGGCGGACCTCTGCACAGCCGTAAGGGAATCAACCTGCCGGACACAAACGTCAGCATACCATCGATTACAGAACACGACTGGGAATGCGTGGACTGGGCGATCCAGCACGAAGTTGAATTTATAGCTCTAAGCTTCGTCCGGTCGTCAAATGAAATCAATCAATTAAAAGATTATCTTAAGAAAGCCGAAACAGATATAAAGGTCGTTGCTAAGATCGAAACACCTCAGGCATTGATTCATCTGGAAAGCATTATTAACGCCAGTGATGCTGTACTCGTTGCAAGAGGTGATCTCGGAGTTGAAATGGATCTGGCAGAGGTGCCCGTCATCCAGAAACGAATTACTCAGAGCTGCCGGCGCCTTGGCAAGCCTGTAATAGTCGCCACCCAGATGCTGCAGAGTATGATAGAAAATCCTGTTGCAACCAGAGCCGAAGTCTCGGATGTAGCCAATGCTATTATGGACCTTACCGATGCCGTTATGCTTTCCGGTGAAACTTCTGTTGGTAAATATCCGATCAAAGCGGCACAAACCATCGGGCGCATTGCCAGAGTAACGGAAGAGTACCTCCATCAGGACGAACATGCACGCCTTACGACCACCACGAAGGACGAACTGATTTTGACTTCAGCAATAGCACGCAGTATAGATCAGATCGTAGATGATATTTCTGCTAAATTCGTTGCAGTATGGTCGCAAACAGGTACGACAGTCAGATTGCTCAGTAAAGAACGCCTTAATGTTCCTGTTCTTGCGGTAAGCTCTAACCAGCGTACGTGTAATCAAATGAGCCTGCTTTATGGTGTAATACCCAGATGCCAGCCAATACCGGAAGATAACAATCAGTTCACCCAAATAGTGGATAGTTTCATTATCAATCGTAAATGGGTCCAGGTTGGAGACAAGATTGTCTTGTTAACCGGTCAGCCAATCGGCACTGCCGGCACCACCAATGCCGTTATAGTCCACACTGTCGTTGATGAAAAATGACTAACTTAGACACGAATTTTCCCCGGACAAACAGCGCCCCCGCCCGTACCGAACGGATTCATCCGGGCGGGTACCGGTAGGCAGGGGTTACGAATGACTAATGTCAAATAATAACAGTGATATAAAAGTTCTGGTAATTAACAGCGGCAGCTCTTCAGTTAAATTTCAGCTTATCAATATGGCTGATGAAAAAGTCCTTGCAGGTGGAATAGTTGAGAGGATTGGACTGCCTGAATCGCTCATAAAATTTAAATTTGGCGATAAAGACCTTACCAGGGAGTGCGGCACTCTTGATCACAGCGCTGCAATTTCAGAGATTGTTGCCGACATCACACACGGTCAGTATGGAGTGATCGATCACCAGGATGAAGTATCGGCAGTAGGGCATAGAGTAGTTCACGGTGCAGAACAGTTTACAGAATCTGTTTTGGTAACTGATGATACTATTAAACAGATCGAGGCATGTATTGAACTCGCTCCACTTCACAACCCTCATAATCTAAAGGGAATACTTGTATGCAAAGAGCTTCTACCCGGTGTTCCACAGGTAGCCGTATTTGATACCGCATTTCATCAAACAATGGAAGATTATGTTTACACTTATGCACTTGCCTATAGATTTTATGAAAAGTACAGGTTCAGGCGTTATGGATTCCACGGTACCAGCCATTTCTATGTAGCGAACAAGGCGGCAGAAATTGTCGGAAAGGACATAAGCAAGTTGAAGATAATTACATGCCACCTTGGGAACGGGGCAAGCATTGCGGCAGTTAAATACGGCAAATCGATGGATACGTCTATGGGGTTCACACCTCTGGAAGGCCTGATAATGGGAACCAGATGCGGAGATGTTGACCCTGCTATGGTTCTCTTTGTAATGGAAAAGGAGGGCCTGGGCCCACACGAATGCGACACTCTGATGAACAAGGAAAGTGGATTGATTGGAATTTCAGACATCAGTTCAGATATGCGCGATCTTATTAAGGCTTATGAAGAGGGAAACGACAGAGCAAGACTCGCTTTGCAGATGTATTCATACCGTATCAGGAAATATATTGGTATGTATGCAGCATCAATGAACGGTGTTGATATAATAGTTTTTACCGGTGGAGTTGGCGAGAAAGGGGCTCTTATCAGGAGTATGTGTTGTACAGATATGGAATATCTGGGTATTGACTTTGATGAAGAGAAGAACAAGAAGGCTATTGGAACCGAAGGAGAACTGACTTCTCAGGATTCTAAAGTCAGGGTATTATGCATACCCACAAATGAGGAACTCGTAATCGCCAGAGATACAGCACGGATAGTAGATAATTAAACGAGTTGCGAGTGACCAATGACTAATTACGAGTTGACGCATTAAGAAACGGAACGGAATATGGCAAAGAATATCTATCTGGCTTCCACAAGTCCAAAGTCTGGTAAGGGAGTAATCTGCATGGGCCTGATCAGTGCTCTCAGAGGTATGGTTACAAATGTCGGTTATTTTAAACCTATAGGCCAGAAATACAGGAAGGATGAAGATTGCGATAAAGTGTCAATAATGATCAAGGAGACTCTCGGTATTGAAGATGAGTTGAAGCACATAAACCCTGTCTCGATAAATGAATTAAACCGTTACATTGCAAATAATGATGAAGAGAAATTCTTTCGGAAAGTTCAGAAATCTTTCAAGAAAATAGAAAAGGATAAAGATATAGTTGTAATTGACGGCACTGACTATATTGGAATGAAGTCCGCTTTTGAGTTTGATATAAATGCTGACATTGCGAATAACCTGAATGCAGGTGTAATTCTTGTTGAAGACGGATATGGAAAATCGATGGATGAAATATCCTCCGGCGTGTTGACAGGAAAAGAATCATTTGATGAACAGTCCTGTGATTTTCTGGGTGTTATTGTTAACAAAATAGAAACGGAAAGATTGGAAGAGGTTGATCAGGGTCTGAGAAAAATACTTAGAAAACGGAAAATAGATTATCTGGGTACCGTCCCGTACGATTCAATCTTAGCAAAACCACGTTTATATGATATCTCCAGGAGCCTTGATGCTGAGGTTTTGCTTGGTCAGGATCATCTCAGGAATATAGCAGTTGAAACAATAATTGCCTCTATGGGATTTGAGAATGCACTGAAATATATTCATGACGGGGCGCTCATAATTACCGGGGGCGACAGGAACGAGATACTTCTCGGCTGTGTAACATCCTTAGCTTCTCCCTCCTATCCGAATATATCCGGTATAGTTTTAACAGGAGGTCTTTTGCCGAATGATAACATAATGAAGCTGATTGGAACTTTGTCAGATTTGCCGATTCCCATTCTCAGTGTTCAGTGCAACACGATAGAGACTGTGAATAGAATCAACTCTCTTGTTGTACACGTATCTTCAGATGATACTCAGAAGATTGAAATCGCAAAGTCTTCTATCTACCGGCATGTTGATTGTGAAAAGATAAACGATAAACTGAAGCTGGATAAGGTCAGAAAACGAACGCCCGAGATATTCAAATATGAAATACTGGAGAGGGCGTGTTCGAAAAAAAAACGTATAGTCCTTCCGGAGGGCGAGGAAGAGAGGACCTTGAAGGCTGCTGAATGGGTAAGAGAGAGGGAGATTGCTGACCTGATACTCCTTGGTGATAAGGATCAAATTGCGAAAAAAGCCTCTGCGTTGGGTGTAAAACTGGACGATGGAATTGAAATCATAAACCCTGCTGAATCTCAAAAGTTTGAGGATTATGCCAACACCTACTACGAGCTGAGAAAACATAAAAATTACACAATGGATGTCGCACAGGATCGGATGCATGACACAATTTACTTCGGCACCATGATGATATACAAGGGAGATGCCGATGGGCTGGTTTCCGGTGCCGTTAACACAACACAGCACACAATAAGGCCGGCGTTTGAAATAGTTAAGACAAGGCCGGGTATTAAAAACGCTTCCAGTATATTCCTCATGTGCCTGAAAGACAGGGTGCTTGTGTATGGAGATTGCGCAATCATTCCTGATCCTACTGCAGAACAGCTCTCTGATATTGCCATCACAAGTGCAGGTACAGCCAAAAATTTTGGTATAGACCCGTACATCGCCATGCTTTCATATTCCACCGGAAAATCAGGTAAAGGACCGGAAGTTGAGAAGGTAAGAGAGGCAACCGGGATGGCAAAGAGCAAGAGGCCTGACCTGCTTATTGAGGGCCCGATACAGTACGATGCAGCGGTTGATCCGGATGTGGCCAGGATCAAGCTTCCCGACAGCAAAGTAGCAGGCAGGGCAACAGTCTTTATTTTTCCTGATCTCAATACAGGCAATAATACTTATAAAGCTGTGCAGAGATCTTCCGGGGCAATTGCCATAGGCCCGGTATTACAGGGACTGAAGAAACCAGTAAACGACCTCAGCAGAGGATGCCTTGTCGAGGACATCGTATATACCATAGCCATAACGGCAATACAGGCACAGGGAAAGAAGGCAAGATAATTTACGAATTATGATTTTAGATTTACGACTTAACAAACAGGAAATAGAGGAAAAAGTGAATGAGTAATACGTCTGAAAAGATTATATATTCAATGATGAAGGTCAGTAAATCTTACGAGAAGAAAACCGTGATTAAGGATATATCCCTTTCCTATTTTTATGGCGCCAAAATAGGTGTTCTGGGATTAAACGGGTCAGGGAAGAGTTCGCTTCTGCGTATTATGGCGGGTGTTGATAAGGAATATAATGGAGAGGCCTCACTCTCTGACGGATATACCGTGGGATATCTGGAACAGGAGCCGCTGGTTGATTCAGAGAAAACCGTCAAGGCCGTTGTGGAAGAAGGCCTGCAGGAGATTGTTGATATTGTCAAGGAATACAATGAAATCAGCGAGAAGTTTTCCAAACCCATGTCTGATGATGAGATGAATAAACTTCTGGTACGCCAGGGTGAGTTGCAGGAAAAGATCGAGAAGCAGAACACCTGGGACATCGAGTCACGTCTGGAAATGGCCATGGATGCACTGCGCTGTCCTCCCGGAGGTACATCCATTAAGGTTATCTCAGGCGGAGAAAAAAGACGTGTGGCGTTGTGCAGGCTTTTATTACAGAAACCGGATATCTTACTTCTGGACGAACCTACAAATCATCTGGATGCCGAAACCGTGGCATGGCTTGAACAACATCTTCAAGAGTATGCAGGTACTGTGATTGCAATAACGCACGATCGTTATTTTCTTGATAATGTAGCCGGCTGGATCCTGGAGCTTGACCGGGGAATGGGTGTCCCATGGAAAGGCAACTACTCTTCTTGGCTCGAACAGAAACAGAATCGACTTGCAAAGGAAGAGAAGAGTGAATCAGAACGGCAGAAAACCCTTCAGAGGGAATTGGAGTGGATTCACATGTCGACCAAGGGGCGCCATGCAAAGGCAAAGGCACGCATTAATGCTTACGAAGCACTCTTAAACCAGGATTCTGCAAAACAGGAAAAAGATCTTGAGTTGTATATCCCACCCGGGCCGCGTCTTGGAACAGTAGTCATAGAAGCGGAAAATGTCAGCAAGGGGTATGGAGACCGCCTCCTCTTTGAGGGTATGTCATTCTCTCTGCCTGCGGGTGGCATTGTCGGCATAATAGGTCCGAACGGAGCGGGCAAGACAACACTCTTTAAAATGATAACCGATATGGAAAAGCCTGATTCCGGCACACTTAAGGTTGGTGACACCGCCAAACTTGCCTACGTTGATCAGGAACGCGATACCCTTGATACGGGAAAAACAATATGGGAGATTATTTCCGGAGGCAGGGATACGATTGAACTCGGCAAACATGAGGTAAATTCCCGCGCCTATGTGGCACGATTTAATTTCTCCGGATCAGACCAGCAGAAGCAGGTAAATGTGCTTTCAGGTGGAGAGCGTAACCGCGTCCATCTTGCATGCATGCTCAAGGACGGCGCCAATGTATTGCTCCTGGACGAACCCACAAATGATCTGGACGTTAATACCTTGCGCGCCCTTGAAGAAGCCCTTGATCATTTTGGAGGATGTGCGGTCATCATCTCTCACGATCGCTGGTTTCTTGACCGCATCGCTACGCATATACTTGCTTTTGAAGGAGACAGCACCGTCACGTGGTTTGAAGGTAACTTTTCAGAATATGAAGCAGACAGGAAGAAGAGACTAGGCAAGGCCGCCGATCAGCCGCATCGGATCAAATACAGGCAGTTGACGAGGGAATAATAGATTGACGATTGAATATTGATGAACTTAAAACTCAAATATCAAATCCCAAATAAATTCTAAATTACAATGTCCGAATGACCAATGACTAATGTCCAATAACTAACTTTACCTCACTACGGGTTTCTCGCGAGACGGAAGCCTGTGGTGGCGAATTTTTTGCTGTCTGGATCAAAATCATTACGGTCGACCGTGCGAATGTGTACTGGTTTGCTCCTCCAGCAGCCGCCGCGTAAAACACGAGTTGAGCCGTCAGACGGTCCTTGAGGGTTTTTTGCGGGACTGTTTTCATAATAGTTCCTGTCATACCAGTCCGAGCACCATTCCCAGACATTTCCCATCATATCGTAAAGGCCTAGTCCGTTTGGTTCCTTCCCTGCTACAGAGTGAGTGCCGTCCCTGACGGAATTATTATAGTACCAGGCATATTCACTAAGTTCAGATTCTTCGTCTGTCCCGGCCCATTTTTCCTTTCCGCCTCCGTTTCTTGCAGCATATTCCCATTCAGCTTCCGTGGGAAGACGGTAGTTCATACCTGTCGCTTTATTCAACTTTTTTATAAAATCCTGAACACTGTTCCAGCTGACTCTTTCAACAGGGCAGTCACCGCCTAAGAATTTAGAAGGATTATGGCCCATTATATCTGTCCATTGTTTCTGGGTAACCTCAGTCTTGCCCAGATAAAAATCATCTACGCACACCGTATGAACAGGTTTCTCACCACCTTCTGCTTTCTCATCACCAAAGATGTTTCCCATATCGAAACATCCGCCTTTTATATACACCATATCGTCTTCGGTTTCACCAGCGGATTTTGTCCTCTGATATTCCGAATCTAACGACCGCAGTTTTGCATCCTCCTGTTCGTTCTTTGCATCCACCACCAGTGTAACAGCCTCTTCGTAATATTCCCCATCCTTTCCTACCAGTGTGAGATAACTGGTAAGACTCGGCAGTGACTCATCGTAATTTCCCGTCTTGAAAAGCGCCTTACCGTAATGGAAATGAAACTCTCCGGGAAGTTTTACTCCCAGTTTCAGTGCATCTTCAAGGACCTGTACCGCATCTTTCCATTTCCCCGCCAGGATATCCTTTTTTGCCGCACTAATTAATATGTCGACTTGTATCTCCGGCGGCAGTTCCTTTTCCTGTGCAAACACGATTGGCATAACAGCGACATGCACCGCCATTATTAATGTCACGAAAAGGATACTGCTTATTATGGTTTGCCTGATATATCCAATTTGAATTGTATACATATTACAATATTAGTTTCTACAGTCTTATATGTCAAACAAATAGACGTGAGCCAATGGTACAAAGAACTCTGATGTTTATAAAAGAGTAAAGCCATTCTTCTACTTATAACCAAAGCGGCTTAATGCGGCTTCATCTTTTCTCCAGTTTTTACTGACCTTTACCCAGAGGTCCAGATAAACTTTTTTGTCTAATAACTCTTGAATACCTTCCCGTGACTTTTTCCCTATTTCTTTCAGCATTTGTCCGTTCCCACCAACAACAATCAATTTATGGCTTTGCTTTTCAACATGTACCGTTGCAGAAATATAATCAAGCTTGTCGCTCCTTGGCGTAATTTCCTTTATCACCACGGCCACTCCATGT
>MPLX02225772.1_pt1 | contig 11006 bp, 4 predicted proteins | sample 1617341 | NCBI WGS metagenome assembly MPLX02 (sample SAMN05944804, study PRJNA350692) | marine metagenome | biome: marine; feature: ODZ; material: water; isolation source: 120 m water sample filtered on 0.2 um supor filter | place: Pacific Ocean | collected 2012-04-08 | depth 120m m | reverse complement strand
TTCGATTTGTGCTTCACTCTTAATAACTATCTCCTTGAGGCATGTCAATTCAGATGCGTCTGCAGATTTCCACATCTCTCGGTTTGCAGCCTCTAGCAATCTCTCGGCCATATCTCTAAGTACCCAAGGATTGTTATCTCTTAGAAAGCATTGAATATTTTCATTAGTTAGCCATTGCTCGTATAGGGCTTTGTAACACCAGTCTGAAATTCTATCTGTTGCAGCGTCATAAGCAAAGAGGTAGTCAAGACTAGCTCCCATTTCAAATGCGCCCTTATAACCGTGTTGCATCATTCCATCAATCCATCGTTGATTTAACAAACGACTTCTTACAACCTTGTCAATTTCTCGTTCAAGTCTATGTATTCTTGGGCGTTCCCTTCGTGAATGATCGCCAAACCAAAGATCCGGTCGTCGCCCAGTGGTTAGTTCGACAGCAGCGGCTAGGCCACCGTGAAATTGGTAATAGTCGTCTGAATCAAGTAAATCATGCTCACGATTGTCTTGGTTATGAAGAACAATTTGAACATTCTTCAGGCTTTGCTCTAGGCCAACACGATCAAGTGTTGGATTTGAATTATCGGTATATCGCCATTGGCTCCATTCAAGATAAGCCTGGCCAAGATCTGAACGATTGTTCCAGGATCCTGAGTCAATTAGTGCTTGTAGTCCTGCGCCATATGCTCCCGGTGCAGAACCATAAATACGTCCCTGTGGTCCCTGTTTACGTGTAATTTCAGCCAATGGATTCAATGAGGCATCTTCATTGAGATTTGATATGAGTGTTTGCGCTTTATACACCCAGCTCACAAGCTGTGGAAAAGCATCTCGGAATAGTCCAGAAATCCTTAGCAGCACATCAACCCTTGGACGCCCAAGAATGCTTAATGGAATAATTTCTACATCGACCATTCTTCGAGTCGGACCATCCCAAACTGGCCGAACTCCAATTAACGCAAATAATTGTGCAATGTCTTCACCACCATTGCGCATGGTGGCTGTTCCCCAAACAGATAGGGCCAGGTGAACTAGATGCTCACCTTGTTCAAGTAGGTGTAAGTCTAATAACTGTTCCGCGCTACGTTTGCCAAGGTCCCATGCTGCCTCAGTAGGTAAGCCTCTTAGGTCTACAGAATAGAAATTCCTGCCAGTGGGCAGGACTTCTGGATTACCCCGCGTAGGTGCGCCTGAGGGACCACTATTAATGCGTCGCCCAGAGACTGCATCAATAAATGAATCGCGCTCTTTTTCTGCGCAGGAATTAAGTCGAGGCCACAAATCGTATTTAATACGATTAAGAATAGGATTAACCTCTGATGATTTGATCCAGTTCTTTAATGGCTCAATGAGTAGTGGATGGCTATTATTGATATCCTCAGGTCTTTGAACTTTATTTATCAGAACCTTCAATAGAAGTAACGCTTGTTCTTCTAACCAAGTAACAGCATCTCCAACTTTTCGAGGAGAAATTAAATCTAATTTTATTAATATATCTTTGTCACTTTCACAGAGCATTACGCCTTCTTCATCAATCCATGGATCAAATTGCAATCCAAGTAGTTTCGCTATTGACTGTGTCAAACCTTTTTGATCTGCAGATGGTGATCGTGCCAGAGAAAGTAAAAGCTCAAGGGCTGCCTCCTCTGATGGCGGATTGCCGAAATGATGTAATCCTGTGCGTATCTGTGATTCTTTGAGTTCACAGAGGTACGTTTCGGCGTTGTCGAAACTTTGCTGCAATAAAAGCCTACTTTCCTCTGTTTTGTCTATTACTAAAGGGACTCCAGGCCAATTATTCTTCTGTAAAAGATCTATCAACTTGGCTTCAAGGCTGTGCAGTCGTTTCGCGCCTAATTGACTAGCTTCAACATATTCATCAAGCAACGCCTCTAGTTTGAGTAGATCACCATAAAGACCAGCGCGTCCAAGAGGTGGTGTGAGGTGATCAAGGATCACTGCATGGCTTCTCCGCTTTGCTTGAGCTCCCTCTCCAGGGTCATTGACAATGAATGGATAAACATGCGGCACTGGTCCAAGCGCAAGATGCGGATAGCAAGAATCACTAAGGCCCACACCTTTCCCTGGAAGCCATTCCGCGCTGCCATGCTTGCCTACGTGAACCAATAAATTTGTTCTATGGACTTGGTTCATCCAAAGGTATTGGGCTAAGTATCTATGAGGTGGAGGTAGATCGGGTGAGTGTAGATCTGCAATTTGATCGCTGTCGTAGCCGCGACTTGGTTGTACTAGCACCACGACATTCTTAAATCGGATGCCATGGATTGGGAATCCTTCAGGCTCCAGGTCCACTGCCTGTTCTGGTGAGCCCCATCTTTTCAGAACCGGTCCGCATGCATCTGCTGGCAATGATTCCCACCAGCTCAAGTAACGCCCGAGAGGTAGATGAGACAGAGTTGGTCGGTTTTGGCTTTCTGGGTCATTTGTGCGATATCTGAGCAAGCATTTCATCAACTCTTGACCATCGGCTGGAATCGGTTCAGAACCGAGATCGTGCTCACTTTCTTGTAACCATTTCAAGATTGAGGCTGTACTGGCAGGCGTATCAAGCCCAACTCCATTCGCCAGTCTTCCGTCTCGAATGGGATAGTTGGCCAAAACAAGAGCTATTCGTCGCTGAGATGGCTTAGCTTTTCGAAGCTCGATCCACTTCCTTGCATGACGTGCAGTCCATACAAGACCGCCATCATCGGGATCCATGGCATTAACAACAGTTGAAAGAGATGGATGGGCTTGCTTAATAGTTCGAAATGCACCTGGACGAGTTGTGATACGTCCATCAAGTTCTGGAAGAACGACTTGCAGTGAAAGATCAAGCGGATCAAATCCACTGCTGCTGTCCATCCACTCCTGCCTAGAGCGACCGCTACTTAGGACTTGTAAAACCGGTACGTCAAGTTCATTCCAAAGCACTGATCCAATACCTGCATCCTCGAACTGCACCGAGGCAAATGAGGTTGTGGTTAGAACTGCCTCAACATTTTGCTGCTCAAAAAGGTGAGCTACGCCTTGCTGAACTGCCGGATCCCTGAGGCTACTGACCCAGATAGCGCGTGGTGCCAGTCCTTGTTCACGAAGCTTCTGGTTTACAGCTTTTGGGAAGGCAAGATCACCGGCTTGCAAAAGCGCCCGGTAAAGCACTACTCCAACCTTGGGCCCTGGCTCTTTTTGCCAGTCCCATGGAGCAGGATCAACCATCGCTTTCACCTTGATTTGATTGAGAGCTATGGGAGTGCCGTTTAGAAGATGATCGAAAACATCTAGAAGCATCACCATGTTTTCAATTCCGCCTTCTCGCAACAGATGCGCAAGCCGATCTACCAATGGGATGGGGTAACTGCTCAGGGCATGAAGCTCAATATCTTGATCACTAGTGCCGGCAAGAATAAGGAGTTCACGCTGTGTGGATCCTTTTTGCCATATCCTCAGCTGTTCCAGCCCATAACTCCAGTGCCCTCGTCCCCCTAAAAGACGCACGACGATCAATTTTGCTGATACTGCTGTAGAGACGAGATAGTGATCAATCTGGGCTGGATGATCTAGTGCTTTCAAAGGAAGTGCACGGATCCGTTCGTTCCACCTCTGCTCACCATGAAGCTCTAGAACAGAAGCGAGCGTTGCGATATCTGTTAGCGCACTGGTTAGCAGAAGGATTGGTGCTGGTGGCTGTTCGACAAGCACCACATCTTCGGATGAACCATCTCCTGCCAGGCTTGCTAGTCGATGCATTAGCTCATTATTCGGCAGAGAATTCTTGGATTGAGACGAGGTAGTGAGAAGATTTGGCGATTAGGTCCTTATCCAGTAATGCATCAGTTCCTGCCATATGCCTGGTTCCAAGGGAATTGCGTTCCTTTCGAGGAGGCCAAAGTTTCGATTGCCACTCATGCATTGCACTACGGAACAGGTGCCTTCGGAGGAATGCGGGCCATACCTGACCCTCAAGCCACAGACACAATTTTGCTTTTTAGAGCAGATCGGCATGCCAAAAGACTGAGTCAGAGTGCCAGATTGTTGTTGACTGAACTAAGTGAAGCGAAGATTCTTGCTGCCCTCGAGACCATGCTCAGGGCTAACCGACCAACAACCCCTATTTACCTTCGCCCATTTGTCTACACAAGTGACTTAGGTATTGCACCTCGACTCCACAATATTGAGACGGATTTCTTCATCTACGGCCTTGAGCTAGGCGACTACCTATCACCAGAGGGTGTTAGCTGCCGTATCAGCAGCTTTACACGTCAGGAGGACCGGTCTCTACCTCTCAGGGGTAAGATCAGCGGGGCTTATATAACCAGCTCGCTTGCTAAAACCGAAGCCGTGCTTAGTGGCTTCGATGAAGCGTTGTTACTTAATAGCAGAGGGAAGATCAGTGAGGCAAGCGGTATGAACCTCTTCCTTGTTCGAGATGGAAACTTGATAACTCCTGGAGTGGATCAAGACATTCTTGAAGGGATTACTCGTGCAAGTGTTATTGAACTTGCCGGTGCTATGGGAATTCCCGTTATTGAGCGACCAGTAGACAAGACAGAGCTTTTTATCGCTGATGAAGTATTTCTAACAGGTACAGCGGCCAAAATTACGCCAATACGGCAGCTGGAATCAACGCCATTGGCTACGGACCGACCTGTCATGAATGCCTTACGTGACCGGCTTGTGAAGATCACGGAAGGACGCGACAAGGATTATGAGCATTGGATTACTCGCGTAGCAATCAGCAACTGATGATATTCGAGAAGAAGATCAAATTTATAAGCAGGGCATTATCTAGGATTACGCCATAACGTGAGCGGCTCGATGGCACCAGGCAGCCTTGAGGTCAAGAGAACTGATTCAGCTTTTCTGACACGCCTCCACTCACCACAACGCCCTGTATTGGTTTTTGATGGTGCAACCGGCACATCCTTGCAAAAACTTGAACTCAATGCAGATGATTTTGGTGGTGTGGAACTTGAGGGGTGTAATGAGAATCTAGTTCTCACTCGTCCAGATGCCGTTCAAGAGGTACATCGACAATTCCTGGAAGCTGGTTGCGATGTTATCGAAACAAACTCTTTCGGTGCAGCATCAATCGTGTTAGCTGAATATGGATTAGAAGATTTTGCATTTGAAATAAATAAGAAATCTGCACTGCTGGCTAAGGAAATGGCTATTAAGTTCAGCACAGCAGAGCAGCCACGCTTTGTAGCTGGTTCTATTGGCCCAACAACTAAATTGCCGACTCTCGGTCATATTGATTTTGATTCAATGCGTGAGTCTTATCAAGAACAGGCAGAGGGTCTTTTGGCTGGAGATGTTGACCTATTTATCATTGAAACATGTCAAGACGTTTTGCAGATCAAGGCTGCATTACACGGTGTCGAATCTGCCTTTTTAAAAGTCGGTGAACGTCGACCATTAATGGTTTCCGTCACTATGGAAACGACAGGGACCATGCTTGTTGGATCAGACATATCAGCAGTTGTGGCAATACTGGAACCTTTCCCAATAGAAATTCTCGGACTGAACTGCGCAACTGGTCCAGAGCAGATGAAGGAGCATATTAATTATCTCTCAAATCACTGTCCCTTTAGCATTAGCTGCATACCAAATGCTGGACTGCCTGAAAATGTGGGTGGTGTCGCTCATTATCGATTAAAGCCTCTTGAACTGAAGATGCAACTTATGCACTTTGTTGAGGATCTTGGAGTTCAGGTTATTGGAGGTTGCTGTGGAACTACACCTGATCATATTTCTGCGTTAGCCGAATTGGCTAAGGAAATGTGTGCGGCAGAACGTCCTAGTCGATGTAATCATGATCTAGACAAGCGATCATTATTTGGATACGAACCAGCTGCAGCGTCACTTTATGGCGTCACTCCATATAACCAAGATAATTCTTTTCTGATTATTGGCGAACGTCTAAATGCAAGTGGTTCAAAGAAAGTGAGAGAACTACTAAATGCTGAAGATTGGGATGGACTTGTTGCTGTAGCACGTGGACAACTTAAGGAGAATGCACATGTACTTGATGTCAATGTTGACTATGTAGGTCGTGATGGCATAAAGGATATGCATGAAATGGTTAGTAGATTAGTCACTAACATAAACCTGCCGTTGATGCTTGATTCTACAGAATGGCAAAAGATGGAAGCAGGACTAAAGGTTGCCGGTGGTAAATGCATTCTTAACTCAACGAACTACGAGGATGGAGAGGAACGTTTCAGTCAGGTTTTAAAGTTAGCCAAAGAATTCGGAGCAGGCGTTGTCATTGGAACAATTGATGAACAAGGTATGGCCAGAACAGCAGAACAGAAATTTGCTATTGCAAAACGTGCTTACAAAGATGCTGTTCAGCTCGGCATTCCTGCACACGAAATTTTTTATGATCCATTAGCACTTCCAATATCCACTGGTATTGAGGAAGACCGCCGAAATGGATTGGAAACAATAGAAGCAATACGACTTATAAGAAATGAACTATCAGGTGTACATATAGTATTGGGTGTATCTAACATTAGCTTCGGCCTTTCACCAGCGGCGAGAATTACCCTGAATTCTGTATTTCTTAATGACTGCTGTGAGGCTGGCATGGATGCAGCAATAATTTCACCAGCCAAGATTCTGCCTCTTAGTAAAGTTAATGAAAAACATCAGCGCATATGTCGAGATTTAATACACGACTTGAGAACTTACGAAAAAGAAGCTTGTACATATGATCCTTTAACTGAGTTGACAAAACTTTTTGAAGGAGTTAGTACAAAGGATGCAAGGTCTTCTGGTGCATCATTGGCAGATCTGCCTATCGAAGATCGCCTAAAGCAATTTATTATTGATGGAGAGCGAGTTGGTCTTAATGAATCCCTCGAGGAAGCACTTATCTTGTATCAGCCCCTTCAAATTGTAAATACATTTCTTCTTGAAGGTATGAAAATAGTTGGTGAACAATTTGGCTCAGGCCAAATGCAACTTCCATTTGTTCTACAATCTGCGCAAACAATGAAATCAGCAGTAGCATATCTTGAGCCACACATGGACAAATCAGATGGTGCTAGTTCAACTAAGGGTAAATTCCTGATTGCTACCGTCAAAGGTGACGTACATGATATAGGCAAGAATCTTGTTGATATCATCTTAACGAATAATGGCTATCAAGTTATTAATCTTGGCATTAAGCAAGATAGTGCCGCAATTATTGATGCACAACGCATTCACCAGGCTGATTGCATTGCCATGAGTGGACTTCTAGTTAAATCTACAGCATTCATGAAGAGCAACCTTAAAGAATTCAATGAGGCTGGAATTACTGTGCCAGTTATCCTTGGAGGAGCTGCACTTACGCCAAAGTTCGTCAACAAGGATTGCAGCGATACTTACAATGGAAAGGTTGTATATGGGAAGGATGCATTCACAGACCTTCGTTTTATGGATGCCTATATTGCTGCGCGTAGAAATCGTCGTTGGGATGATGCCAACGGTTTTCTTGATGGCACTCCAAATGGATTAATACTTGGTGGAGATTCTGATTCAGCACAAACTCATATTACAAACCTTGGAATGACTGATTCTAAAACACTGAAAACTCAACCTTTGAGTGTAAGTACAGCTAGATCAACCGAAGTGTTGCTCGAAGAAGTGATAAAGCCACCATTCCTTGGTCCAAAAGAGCTGTTAGCAAATGAAATTCCATTCTCAGAACTTCTTACATATCTAGATCGCAATTCACTTTTTAAAGTTCAATGGCAAATGCGTAAGACAAAGAAGCAAAGTCGCTCAGAATATGATAAATATATTGAGGATAATGCATTGCCAGCCCTTGAGCGTTGGCTTAAGCGATTGGAAGATGAATCACTCATAGATCCTGCTGTAACTTACGGCTATTTTCCATGTGGAAGAGAAGGTAATTCATTAATCGTTTTTAAAGCTGATGGTATTAGTCAACTTGGCCGTTTTAACTTGCCAAGACAAAGTGCTGGAAAATGCTTATGTATTTCTGATTTTTATAAGGATCTAAATGATGGCAAACCAACGGATTTCCTGCCAATGCAGGCCGTTACCATGGGAGAAAGATGTAGCATTTTCGCTCAACAGTTATTCCAGTCAGATGCATATACAGATTACCTTTTCTTTCATGGATTAACTGTACAGCTATCTGAAGCACTAGCCGAATGGTCGCACGCTCGTATTCGCCGAGAGTGTGGCTTCGGAGCAGAGGAACCACAGGCTATAAATGATCTGCTTGCGCAGCGTTATCGGGGATGTCGCTTTTCATTCGGCTATCCTGCATGTCCAAATGTAGGTGACTCTAGACAACAATTAAAATGGCTGAATTCGGATAGTATTGGCCTTATCATGGATAGTAATGATCAGTTGCAACCTGAGCAAAGCACTACAGCTCTGATCGCTCTTCACAGCCAGGCTCATTACTTCAGCACCTAAGAAGTTGCCGTTATAATTTTTTGAGCATTCGTAGTTAATTTGCCACCAAATAGATAACTCTGCTTTTATTATTCACAGAGGGTTTCCACTGTCTCGATCACCTCTTGCTGAAATTCTTCTAATGATTCTGAGTCACTGAGGTCGATACCTTCCCCAGCAGCGTTCTGGGTTAACTCATGAAAGTGAAAAGCACCCTCACCATTGGCAAGGAACTCGATAGCAGATGACTCACCACTTTCGCGAAAGGAATCGCAAAGTGCGAGGAAGGCGGCGTCTTCAGTGAACTCCCAATCCATTGAGGAGGCATATCTGAATGACCTTTAACTCCTATACCCCATCTTTCGTCAACCACAACGGCGATCAATGTGCCAGTACGTAGGCAGGCTGCTCTGCCTGAAAACAGCCTTTTATGCACGATAAATCCTGTACTGAACGGCATTCTCGATGATCTGAGCAATAAGCTGAAAAATATGAAAATAAAAACATTTGGTGAAGGATGATCACTGACGGAACTTTCTGTTTGTGTTCCTCTTGCTTTGCTCTTGGCTTCAGATCTATGAAGGACCGCAATCTCTACGCTTCAAGATGGCTCTTGAAGCCAAGCCGAGGCCTCTTACGGCTAAAACCCTCATTTCAATCAGTCAAGCCTCTTACTGGAGCCCCCAGGACACTTCAAGAACCATTTTGACCGTGAAGACATGCGCTTGTCGCTTAAGGCTATACATGCTCCCTCGGCTATCAATTCAAACAAGTTGACTCAGGAACAAAAAAATCAATCACATCTTTGAAGATAACACCATATAGCAATACTGTGATCTCCTGTGCTGTGTTTTGAGATAACTCATTAAATTATATCGCGCGCGCTAATATTGATGCTTATATTTTCCATTAGCAAATCTTTGGTGATGGATATATCTCTTATGTTTAATTAGAGCGATTCAATCAAATCCGATACATTGTAGGAATAAATATATTAATGTATATTCGTTGCGAATTACTAATTATGGCCTTTGGCATCACTTGATGTTGTAATACGTAGTCTTTAATCATAATATACATTATCAGTGGTTTTATTATGATAACGACTGGCATATAGCTAGCCGCAAATATGTTGACTGCCCTTCGCATTACTAGGCCATCTCTTAAGTAAATTGAATTAAACAATATGTCAGTGACGGGGACTATTTATAGCTAAAAATTAGATTTAATAGATATTAGTTAATAACTTAATGTCAGTCTTATAAAACAACGCTACTCGTTAATTGCTTTTACGAGTGTTAGCACAGTTCATTGTATTTTATCCATTTGAGTATTTTGTTTATAACAACTTTAGGAAAACAAACTCTCAATATGGCTAGTATTCTGTACGTCAATATCGAAAGTAATATATCGTGTAATTTGACATTATGCTATTAAAAAAATCTAATTGTAACAAACAAGGTTAGACAATTCATTTAAATGACCAAGAAGCCAAAGAGACTATAAAAATAAAAAAGCCCATATCCTATTAAAGAATTTATTAATAGGTCAACTTAGGTATTTAAGTTAACATTAGTATATTCTGCCTGATTGGCTTCAATCTGCTGTTTTGGTAATTGATTTTAAAAGGCTAACTCTACTTTCTTTTCGCCTAGTAAAGAAACTACTGCATAGCAATAATTCATTCTGTTCAGCATATATACTGTTAAACCTAAAGTGTTCACAAAACTTTTCCGCTGATTATCTATATATTTCATAGATGATAATGATACATATAGCCATGTAGCATATAGTGGCAATAACACATGCCCTAGTAGATCATCAAAACTGCTGCGATTATCATTTGAAAAATGGAATCTTTCACTGGAATATCTTGATAGTTAGTATTGGAGTATGTTTTATCAGTCAGAGTTAACTGAAAATTTACCATAAGGCTCTTTTGCAAAAAGCACTTCTGGCTAATGTGGGAGGATTAGTGAAATAGTATTAAAAAGTATGCTACAGAAGGTAGAAATTGGATCTAAGAAAAGTGATTCAAAGCCCTATCATCGGATTATAAATAACAATCAAGTGTTTAATGGTTTGATATTTTGCTAATCACTGTGATAAGTAGATAATAGTAAATGAAGTTAATCATGAAGAGTATGTATCATATGTTGTTCGTGCAGAGATGCCTGGTGGATGGAACCAAGAGCCCCTCGAGGCTTAGGCTGTTGCCGTAAGGTATTAAGCACTCGCGTATAAGGCGTAGCCTGCTAAAAGGGACTTCCATATTGGAGATTTACTACGTTGCCAAGCCTGCGGAGGAACAACACTGAACATAAAGCCTCGAAGGAAGCCACTTATGGCACCATTGGCATGGAGCTTAGCTATGAAGGTGTAATTTTCGACATACTCTATGCATCTACATCAGATACCCGCAATCAGGTTCATGGGCACCTTGGAGCTAGCATGAAACAACATTTTCCCCTAGATTCAGCGAAACGTGGAATCAAATACGATCAAATTTTGGACAGATATAACAAGGGAGCATCGATAGTGCGATTAAAAAGCCGTGTTGACTGAGCATTATTGGACAGAGGCGCTGCATC
>MPLX02199566.1_pt1 | contig 11020 bp, 9 predicted proteins | sample 1617341 | NCBI WGS metagenome assembly MPLX02 (sample SAMN05944804, study PRJNA350692) | marine metagenome | biome: marine; feature: ODZ; material: water; isolation source: 120 m water sample filtered on 0.2 um supor filter | place: Pacific Ocean | collected 2012-04-08 | depth 120m m | reverse complement strand
GTTGTTTCTGCAAACTCTCCTGTCATTATAGGGAGAGCAGGAGATAGGCAAAAGTTAATTTTGACAAAAAAGGGTGACACCACATTTACTGAAATGATTGTACCCTTGATCCTGGTTCAGTTTTCACAAAATGATTCTCTTTTTCTAGCAGATTTGAAACCCTATGCAGACATATGGCATGATTACCATATTGAGATCCTTGATATAGTTTCAAAAAAAGAAAAGGCATCAGTGTATTATCATTGGGAAGGTTCACGTGAAGATGGTGGACCTGTATATCACTTTTATGCTATAGAATTAATTTATTACTATAAAAAGACAGAACTAATTTATAAAATAGAAACTCTTTGGTCTGAGAAACAATTCAGGGATCAGTTTAAATAATTTTTTTTATTTCCAGAATCATTTCCCCGTGAATCTTTGGATTGGCCACTAAAATATTGTTATCATAAATAGAATAATCCGATCCATCCATTTGAGATACGACACAGCCTGCTTCCTGTGCTATTAAAATACCAGCGGCCGAATCCCACGGTTTTAGATCAAACTCCCAGTATCCGTCCACTTTTCCCGAAGCAACGTGGCATAGATCTACCGCAGCAGCGCCAAGCCGCCTGACACCATGGGATTTATCAGTAAAATCTTTGAACAAGGCCATATTCCTTTCCCACAACTCACCATGTTCATAGCCAAAGCCTGTTAAGAGTAGGCTTTTTTCAATTGAGTCTGTTTGTGAGCAGGTAAAGGGCTGGCCTTCGCACCAAACACCTTCATTTTTTATTGCAGTATAAAGTTTGGTATTTGGCATTTCCAGCACAACTGCAATCAAGGGTTTATTTTGAAATAGTAATGCAATAGAAACAGCAAAGGAAGGATAACCATGTACGAAATTTGTTGTACCATCTAAAGGATCAATGATCCAGAGAAAGTCTGACTGAGAAGATTCTTTCTCAGATTCTTCTGCTAATAAATCGTGATCTGGATAGGATGCACGAATAATGGATTTGATTATGTTTTCCGAATGAAGATCTGTTTCGGTAACAAGATCTGTTTTCCCTTTATGATTTGCTACCCTGGGCTTTTCCAGGGCTTCCATGATTATATGAGATGCTGCAATGGCAGCTTCCACAGCAACAGCTAGATAATCATCATTTTTGGTAGGGGACATGTTCTTTTGAGAAATATTCCTTTGTCATACCTTTCAATGCGCCTGTAAGGAGAACAATCGATATTAAATTGGGAAATGTCATGATACCTAAAGCTGCATCCCCAAATGCCCAAATAGCTTCCAATTCTGCAATACCTCCAATAAAGACGAATGCCACATAGACCCATAGGTAGGGCATAATGGCTTTTTCTCCAAAAAGATAAACAGCTGACCGGTTACCGTAAAAAGACCATGCTATGGCTGTAGAAACAGCGAATAAAAGCACGGACACTGTTACAATCTTGTCTCCATAATTAAAAAGGAAACTCAAACCGTCTTTGAAAGCGAAAGAAGTGAGTAAACTGCTATTAAATAATTCACGACCCTGAAAAACACCTAACTCAATAGCCTGTCTCGCTTCTTCAGCAGATGTTGCTGTTATATTCACAAAAAATTGTGTGTGTTTCCAAGCACCTGTTGAGAGAATAACCAATCCTGTCATGGTACAAATAATAAGTGTATCAATAAATGGACCCAACATAGCAACAGCACCTTCACGTACAGGATGTTTAGTTTTTGCCGTAGAATGAGCAATAGCAGCCGATCCTTGACCGGCTTCATTGGAATACAATCCACGTTTAATTCCCCAAAGCATGGTCATTAAAATTCCGCCCCCAGTGCCTGCAACGGCAGCAGGTGGATTAAAAGCCATGGTGAATATCAAGGAAAAACTTTCGCTTATTTTATCTATATTAGCAATAATAATTAGAGATGCAGCTGTTACATAAACTAGCGCCATAATAGGAGCCAGATAACCAGTCACATTACCGATCCGACTGATTCCCCCAATAATAACCATACCAACAACGGTTGCCATTACAATTCCATTTATGAACTGAAGAATAGATACATGGAACCCTGCCCAGAGCTCATGTTTAAGGGTTAAATAATGAGTTTGGCCAATGACACCGGAAATTTCAGAATAAATTTGATCGGATACTGTAAAAGACTGGATAGCATTTCCAGTAGCGAAAGAGCAAATAACTGCAAAGGAAGCGAATGCAACTGCCATCCATCGCCAGTTTTTCCCAAGCGCATTATCAATGGTATACATGGGACCGCCAGCTGTTTTACCCAGAGAATCCATCTCACGGTATCTCATGGACAATGTACATTCTGCATATTTTAATGTAGTTCCAAAAAAAGCAGTTACCCACATCCAGAAAAGTGCACCGGGACCGCCATAATAAATTGCAGTGGCTACACCGGCGATATTTCCAATCCCGACTGTTGCAGAGAGGGCAGTGGTTAACGCCCTAAAGTGATTTAGATCCCCTTCATCTGCAGGATCGTCATAAAGTCCGCGGGTAACATTAATACCATGTTTTAAATATCGTATTTGCGGAAAACCTAGCCGAATGGTAGCATAAATACCCGTTCCCACCAAAGCCAATACCATGAGAGGTACTGCACGCTGACTTGGGAACGACCATACTGCATCAAAAATATGAAGCCCAAAGGCGTACATGATAAAAAGAATAATACCAAATGCAATTAAACCGGCTTTCTGTCTGTCCATGAAATCTCCGTTGAAGTCAAAAATATGGTGAGGAGTTTAGAGAAAAGAGTGAATAAGGACAAATCGTTATTCTTCTAATCTTGCTTATGTTACATTATACATATGGAAAACAAGTACAAAAGTATCATCCGCACTCGTTTCTATTTTTTTTGTTCTATTTTCTTATCATTAGGGATTATCACTGGAATCAGTTGGCAAAATACGTGGATTCCCTTCGTTTTATATTTTATCATTTTAATTGGTCTTTTGTTTCGGCAATCCGATACAATTTTTCTTTTTCTACTTTCGAGTCTCATTTTTACAAGCGGATGGTTTATTTCATCTGTCCGAAACAATGAGATTGAACAAAATTTATCCATCGCTGACTCTTTACATGGAAAAACTGTTTCATTCTCGGGTATAGTTCATGACATAAAAGAGACCGAATATGGTTGGAGAGCTGATTGTGAGATTTTATTACTATCAGACAATTCAATCAAAGGTGATTTCAATGTTTCTGTTTTCGGAAAAGGACTAATCCCAGATGAAGGTGATACACTTTTATCAATAGGAGAAATGAAAAAACTGGTGGGTAAAAGAAATCCCGGTGATTTTGATTTTCGAGCCCACTTTAGCCGTCAGGGGAATTATGGTAGACTATTTATTGATAAAAAGCATGATAGCATTATTCATCAAGGCAATTTGCCTTTAATTATAAGTTGGATTCGTTCAATACAAGCTTTTGTAAGGAACTCCTTGAACGATGCAACAGACCCTAAAACGGCTGGATTACTAACAGCATTGCTTTTAGGTGATAAGTCCACTATCGATGAAAATATGAAATTAGATTTTGCCAATACAGGTGTAATCCATGTTTTGGCTGTGTCTGGACTGCATGTGGGATATATTCTAATTATTTTAACTATTTTTGCTTCAATTATCCGTATTCCGTGGGGTTGGAATCGTGTTGTTATCATTTTAGGACTATTCACTTTCTGTGCTCTTACAGGTGGAAAGCCCAGTGTGGTTCGTGCATCTATTATGGCTGGTTTATATGTTATATCACCCATTGTCAATCGTCCGGGGAATATTTGGAATATCATTGGATTTGCTGCATGTCTTTTACTGGCGTACGACCCTTTATATATTATGGGTTTAGGGTTTATTTTGAGTTTTTGCGCTGTGATTTCTATTATTTATTTCTATGGACTTTTTGAAAAACTATTACCAGAAATAATTAATCCCACACATATTCAAAATTCATTCATAAAAAACACGCTGTCTCTCTTTTTGGTTTCATTATCAGCCCAGATTGGGACATTACCTATCACGGCAGCTTTCTTTCACAAGATTCCGATTATTTCTCTCGTGGCAAATGTGATTATTGTTCCCATTGTTGGGGTCATCGTCGTAGTTGGATTTATGATTATCGCTTTATCCTTTTCTCCTTTTTTTTCCGTATTGGCTGGAAAAGTTGCCTGGTTGCTCCAAATTATTATTTCATGGTTTGCCCGGTTCTTTTCATCTTTTTCATTTTCATCTATCCCTGTTGAACAAATTGTGTTTTTCGATGTGGCGCTTTATGGTTTAATGATTCTTGGTATTTTTCTCATATTTCAATCAAAACATCGTGGCAAGGGCCTAATCACATTTCTACTGATGCTCAATTTAATGATCTTAGGAATTTCACCTAAACCTGTGACAAATATAATATTCATGGATGTAGGGCAAGGCGATGCAGCTTTGATTCAGTTTTCAAATGGTAAAACGATGCTGGTGGATGCTGGGAATAGAAACAGGAGGGAAGACTGGGGGGAGCGAGTAGTACTTCCCGTCTTAAATCACTTGGGGATTAAAAAGCTTGATTGGACAGTTATGAGTCATCCTCATGCAGATCATATAGGCGGATTGGTGTCCGTTGTAGAATCAATACCAACAGATACACTCATGGATACATATTCTGGGTATGGTTCGTGGACATATAATCATTTAATTGACCGTTATACAGAGTTAGGTACATTCATCAAGAAACCCAAAACTGGAGAGATACTGCAGATAACACCCAAGGAATCCATATTATTCTTTGCGCCTGACTCTATCTTCTCAGTGAATCAGCATAATGTGAATAATGCCAGTATAGTTTTTAAATTAATGGTGGGAGAAAAATCAATTTTATTCACGGGTGATTTGGAACACGAAGGTGATAAAGCTCTTATTCAATTTGGAGACCATTTGAAAGTGGATATTTTGAAAGTGGGGCATCACGGCTCCATCACAAGCACAACCGAAAAAGTGTTATCTATTATAAAACCCGATTTGGCTGTGGTATCTGTAGGAGAAGGCAATAAATTTTCCCACCCATCTCCCATCATTATGAATAGATTAAAAGATTATCAAATAGAAATTCATCGGACAGATTATTCCGGTGCTCTTTGGATACAAAGTGACGGTTTATCATACTGGAAAAACGAATGGAAATAATAGCTGGTGTAGATGAAGTAGGCCGCGGACCTTTGGCCGGACCGGTTTTGGCGGCAGCAGTTATATTACCCGACGATCATACAATTGAGGGACTTCGGGATTCTAAAAAACTTTCCAAATTAAAAAGAGAAAAACTTTTTCCAATTATACAAAAACAAGCACTTGGAATTGGGATTGGACTTGTGAATGTAAAAACGATTGATAAGATTAATATTCGAGAGGCAACTCTGAAAGCCATGCAAATCGCCCTGGGAAATCTCCCTATCAAACCAGATAAAGCACTTATCGATGGACATCCATTGAAAAACCAGATCATACCAAACGAAGGTATTGTCGGCGGCGATGATCTGATAGATTCAATAAAGGCAGCTTCCATCATAGCGAAAGTGACACGAGACAAAATGATGACAGGTTACGGACGAATATTCCCAGAGTATGGGTTCGAAAAGAATAACGGATATGGAACTGAATTTCATATGAAAGCCCTGGATGAACATCGTGCAACACCTATTCATCGACGATCCTTTAAACCTGTAATGCATAAAATGCCCACATTGACTTGGTTATCTGAACAAAAACGAATTGGGTGGATGGGGGAAAAACTGGCAGCTCTTTATTTAAAAGGTAAAGGACTTGAAATTCTTGAAATGAATCGGAATTGTCCGCCGCACGGCGAAATTGACATTATTGCAAGGGATGATGACGAGATTGTGTTTGTTGAAGTAAAAACTGCATTCAAAACGAATCCTGATTTATTGGATGAAAAAGTGGATAAGGACAAACTCAAAAAGATCAGCCATGCCATTTATCAATATCAAAAAGAAACGGAACAAATCGATGATATCAGAATTGATTGTATATCTGTTATCTTGCAAAAGAAAAAACCAATCATTAAACATTTTGAAGGGATTCGCCTGGAATGATTCCCTAATTTCCCCGGCGGAAAAACCCATATGAATAAACGAAAGCTCATATCAGAAACAAAAGCGATAGTATTTATTGTACTAACAGTACTTCTTGTAAAAGTAACTGTATTGGAAGCATACATTGTTCCTACCGGTAGTATGGAAAATACCATCATGACAGGGGATTTTCTCATTGGAAGTCGGTTTGTTTATGGGATGCGTACACCGGATTGGATTGGAATACCTTATACCGATATTGGATTTTTCATTCCCTATATAAAATTCCCTGAATTCAAAATTCCAACAACGGGAGATGTTCTAATATTCAAATATCCCAGGGATAAATATGTTAAATATGTTAAACGATGTGTCGCTGGTCCTGGAGATACATTAATCGTACAAGAGAAAAAATTGTATGTGAATGGTGTAGAAATACCTATGTGGGAAACTGGTAAATATCTGACTGCACCTATGCAAAAGAATTTTAGACAATCTGATATATTTCTTTCATCGAAAACAAATATAAACAAAGACAATATTGGCCCCATTTATGTCCCAAAATCCGGTGATGTTTTCCAAATACATGAAGAAACAAATTGGCGCTTTTTATTACCGATCATCCTGATGGAAGGACATACTGCAACATTAAAAAGTAATGAAGTTGAATATGAATTCACCTTGCAGGATCCTAATGAATTATCTCGTCGAAAAAGAAAAGATGATTTTTATGAAAATTATTTTCCAAAAGGCTCATTACTTACGCCTTGGAGCAAAGCCATCAAAGATGAAGATTTTCAATTTTTAGTCATTGACGGAATACCTGCACGTGAGTGGACGGAATATAAGGTTTCCCAAAATTATTACTGGGCAATGGGAGATAACAGGGATAACAGTCTTGATTCAAGATATTGGGGATATATTCCTGAGAATAATATTTTAGGTGAAGCCCTATTCACATATTTTTCTTTGGATCTTAATTCCTGGATGCCACGCTGGGACCGTATTGGTACTGTGTTACGGTAAAATCCATTGCGTCTGTTTCTTTTTTGCTTTCTTTCATTTACATCAGTCAAGTTTTCTTTCTGCCCAACATATCCTCGAATGGTTATGCATTTTTCCTATGAAAAACCGAGGGAAGATGCAATTAAAGAGATAAAAAACTTTTTGGTGAATGAAGAATTTACCATTTTAGAATTTGCACCAGAAGATGGCTTCATATTAACCGATTATAAATCATTTGATTGGGGAGAGGGTCAACGATTATTGTCGGTTTCCGTTCATATTCATGATAAAATAACTATAACCGGCATGGGCAAAATGGATATCCCGGTTTCTGGCATCGGGGAAGATGAAGAATTACTCAAAATCAAATCTTTTGATAGACTTCCTTATAAAATACAAAGTCGAACACTTTTCACTTTAGTAGAGCCGCTAGATAGTCTTGGCTATAAACGACTGAATCATTGGCCTTAAACTTCTTGGTTGCCCTACACCTATTCTTGTATGAAATTTCTAGGCTTATTTTGGCTATTTTAGAATTAACTTGTTTAAGGTTATGAGTATCGATTTCGACAATCAAGCAGGAAGAGAAAACTATCTCAATGAGAAACTGGATAATTTATTATCTGGTATTAATGCTACCTATGGGCAAGTATTATTGGATGAACTGATGATACGCCTCCAAAGAACCATCACTGATTTTAATGAAGAAGTTCAAAACATCATGGATGACCTTAAGGTAAGTTCTGAAAGACGTAACAACTTGATACATGACCTAATGGAAGGGAAGGAACCTTCCCCAGGAAAGATTGATACGGATGACTTCGATGAATCAGATGTATCATCTGACAACGCTGCCGAAATGAGTGAATGGGAAAAACGCCTTGAAGGCAAGTAAAATAAAATAGAGGATTGAATGAACGCCAAGGATAAATTTATATTTGGTTTATTAGGTGTCCTGATTATTGGGGCATTTTATTTCCAATTTTTAACAGATGAATTAAATAAACGGATGGATACATTGAACCTTGCAGATAAAGAGCATGTAGATATCGTCCTGAATGAATTCTCTGATAGTTTACGTGTTTACAATCTCAGATTTATTGGAAGAGGAAAACATCTGCGGAAAGCACAAAAAGATATTATTGCAAATACAGATTTGATCGAAAGGAATACAGATTCTCTTGCATCAATGATTGATGATGTCAATTTCACTCTTGATAATTTCATGAGAGACACAAAGAAAAATTTTCGCGATGTTAATAACGATATAGATGATTTATCTACCGAAGTACAGGGCACTATTCGCAAGTTAAAACAAAGTATTTCTGATCTCGAACAAAAGAGTACAACTTTAGATAAGAGATTAAAAGAAATTGAAGACCTTGAGCTCATTCAAGAGGAAAAAATTAATGCTGCGGAAGAAGATGATTAGATTTACTTTATAAAAACACCCTCCTAAGTAAAAGGGGGCCGATTGATCGGCTCCCTTTTACTATATAAACTTACTCCTAATATTATTTTCACTTAATTTTTGCCATGGCATTTCATGGCATTTCCATATTTTTTCTTGTTATAGTTGATTACTTCAACTGATTTATTATTGAGTGAATAATGAATAAAAAATCATTTATCCTTCTATACTTTTTATTTCTTGTTACTTTTGGAACCATAGGATTTTACATATTGGGCGAGAATGACTGGTCCTGGGTAGATAGTATTTATATGACGGTGATTACCTTATCAACAGTGGGATACGGCGAAGTACATCCTTTAACAGATGCTGGAAAAATCTGGGCTGTTTTAATTATTATTTTTGGGGTGACGGGTATTGGAGTACTGATCCGGACTTTTAGAGAAGAATTCATTCAAATAGAACTATATCGGGTAAATAAAATGATGAAGAATATATCAAAATTAAAAAACCATTTTGTGATTTGCGGCTATGGTCGTATGGGTGCAGTAATTGCAAGAGAATTACAAGAAAAAGACCTGGATTTTGTCATTATTGAGTTGAATGATAAAAAAGTGGATAAAATACGGTCTAAAGGCATGTTTTGTGTCCATGGTGATGCAACATCAGAAGAAACATTGTCTGCAGCTCGTTTGGATAATGCGGCAGGCGTAGCGATTGTATTGGATACCGACCAAGATAATTTATTTGTTACTATGTCCATGAAAACCACTAATCCAGAATTATTTATTCTGAGTCGTTGTTCCCTGGAAGATAATAATTCTAAACTGATACGTGCTGGCGCAAATAGGGTAGTCAATCCCTATACGGCAGGTGGACATCGTATGGCTGAAATTTTATCCAAACCACAAGTGGAAGATTCAATATCAGTCTTATCACCTAAGCACACAGGTATGAATCTGACCCTAGACGAAATATCCTTGGAAAATCTTACACAATATGATGGTGTACTTTTAAAAAATTCAAATATTCGAGAAGATTATGATGTGATGGTGGTTGGAATTATAAATAGTTCTGGTGAAACCAACATAAATCCAGAACCTGATACAGTTCTAAATACAACAGATACAGTATTATTAATGGGGGAAGTGGATAAAATGAATCTATTTAAAGAGAATCTACCATCGTAGAATATGCGTATAATGTATATTATGTATAATAGTAATTAGTAATTATGCAATAAATACTCATCTAATAACAAAATTAACTATACGGCCCTTTATATATATGGTTTTAACGATTTCTTTATTGGTCAGGTATTTGTTCAAATTTTCATCGTTTTGGACGATTGTTTTTACCAAGGCTTCATTTGCATCTGATTTTATAGAAATATTGCCGCGAGTTTTACCATTAAATTGAACAGCAATTATGATTGTATCTTCAATAATTAAAGTTTCATCATAATCTGGCCAAGGAATGTTAACAAGTGTTTCAAATCCTAGCATTTCATTGAGTTCTTCAGATAAATGTGGAGCAAATGGATTTAGAATCAGTAAAAATTGATGTAAAACTGATTTATCCAATTTTTCCAGTTTAATTAAATGATTCACAAAAATCATTAATTGCGATACAGATGTATTAAATCTAAGGCCTGATAAATCTTCTGTCACTTTTTTAATGGTTTGATGTAATAATTTAATAGTTTCTTCATTAGCACAGTTCTCCTGAATTTTTGAAGGGTCTACTGTAAAAAGTTTCCATACTTTCTGAATAAACCGGTAACAGCCCTGTAATCCGCTTGTGCTCCAGGGCTTTGATTTGTCTAATGGTCCCATAAACATCTCATATAGTCTAAAACTGTCTGCGCCATACTCCTGAACCACATCATCAGGGTTGACCACATTTCCACGTGATTTGCTCATTTTTTGGCCATCTTCACCCTGTATCATTCCCTGATTGAATAATTTTTGAAATGGCTCCCTGGTTGAGACTAATCCTAGATCATGAAGTACATGGTGCCAGAATCGTGAATACAGTAAATGAAGAACTGCATGCTCTACCCCACCTACATAAAGATCCACGGGCATCCAATATGATTCTGCTTCTTTACTCCATGACTGCGCTTCATTTAATGGATCAACAAACCGTAAATAATACCAGCAGGATCCTGCCCATTGAGGCATAGTATTGGTTTCTCGTTTACCGTCTGGAGTATTTACCCAATCGTCAATATTGGCTAAAGGAGATTCGCCTGTGCCGGCAGGCTCATATTTTTCAACTTGCGGCAATGTTAATGGCAGATCTGATTCATTAACCGCAATAATGCTGCCATCAGATTTATGTACTACAGGAATGGGCTCTCCCCAATATCTTTGACGGGAAAACAGCCAATCTCTCAATTTATATTGTATGGTTGCTTCTCCCCTCTCGCCGCGTTTCAACCATTCAATTGTTGATTGAATTGCATTCGCCACTTTTTGTCCATTCAAGTCTAATCCATCATCATTTGATGAATT
>MPLX02152579.1_pt1 | contig 11045 bp, 16 predicted proteins | sample 1617341 | NCBI WGS metagenome assembly MPLX02 (sample SAMN05944804, study PRJNA350692) | marine metagenome | biome: marine; feature: ODZ; material: water; isolation source: 120 m water sample filtered on 0.2 um supor filter | place: Pacific Ocean | collected 2012-04-08 | depth 120m m | reverse complement strand
ATCCTTGGCCAGAGGTTGAACCCTGGTGACGACTGTCTGAGGGCACAGGACATGCCCACCACTCGCCCCTTCGACGTCCATCTTTTCCGCTCTTTTGGTGATGCTTCTCCAATGACACTTGCAGCAGAGGGGATATGGCGAATGCTTGGCTTGAGCTGGTCGAGGAAAAAGGCGAACTCAGAGGATTTTGTCTTTGAGGCCTTGAAGGCAGCAAGACTGTTGCCACGGCTCGCAGCAACACCCCAATCACCAGCGTTGATCTGATTCACCTGCGCAAACTTCGCAATCCCTGCAGCTAATTATTGCTCAATCTGAAACCCGTATTTCTGCATTCAGATTTCTGCATCAATCCTTAAACAGCCTCTGGAGGCACCTCCCCAGGTCAGGGCGTCTGCGGGTTGCTCAGATCAGAGAGTGCTTGCATCAGGCTGAGGTTGCCTTTCTCCGGATAGAGAAGATCAGCAATCAGACAGTTTGATCCCACAGGAGCAAGCACATAGTCAACCACCTGCCAATTGCCGGTCTTGCGACTCCTGCCGGAAAGCACCGCAAGCCGGGCTAGACGCGTGTCTGTGGTGCCCACTCGACAACCACCGATCCAGTAATTGAAGCTTGCCAGCTGGCTACCGCTGAACGGATCGAAAGTCAGCCCTTCCCCATTAGCAGGAAGCATGGCCAACCCCTTGCGCAGATCCTCGAAAAGCCTTGGCAGAAAACGTTGTTGCTGTGAGGCGAAATCATCCCTGTAGTGTCCCTGGCTGTTCAGATACCAGCGGAAGAAGCCATTGAGCTGAGCAGACACTCCTGGGGGACAAACAGATTCAGGAACACCCCTGGAAGAAGCCCCTGCCTGGGGAACCTGGCTCGGAGCAGCATTCTTTCTGAGAGCAACCTTTTTTCTGAGAGCAGCCTTTTTTCTGAGAGCAGCCTCTTTGCTGGGAACAGCCTGTTTGCTGGCCTGCTCAAGCAGAGGCTGGGAGGAGCAACCAGCCAGAAGGGCGACCAAAACAAGGGAACAAAGACGCATATTGTTTGTTCGCATGGTTTTATGGGCTTACCCCTCAGCTTGCCTTGATCGTTCCGATCCCTTGCAGCCGTGATGGAACTTGATCCTGATTTATTTGAGGCTGCCTGTAAGCAGGCAAGACGTCGAGGGATCTCGATGCGCCAAGCCAGCAGACGACTCAGCCATGTCAACAGCAGCGGCATCGACTTACGCGATACCGATGGGCAACTTCTTCTGCATCTTCCCTGGCGGCAGCTGCCAGGCTTTTCTCCACCGCCGCTCAACACAGAGAAACGGATCAGCCTGAACGAGAGGGCGAAGCAAGAAGCGAATGCTGGATTCGATCATCCCTGGCTCCGCCGCTGGCTGTTACCCGTCAATCTCGGGCTTGCTGTTGTGGTGAATGCCATCCCTCTCAGCCGTTGGTTGCTGCAAGGCATTGGCATCTGGTTTCACGAGTTCGGCCATGCCTTCGTGGCCTGGATGAGCGGCAGACGGGCGTTACCGCTGCCCATTGGCTGGACCACCGTGGAAAGCGAGCGCAGCCCTGTGGTGTTTGTTCTGCTTCTGATCCTGGCGTTGCTGCTTCTGATCCCTTCCCTGCGGCAGCAAAAACGCTTGGGGATTGTCTTGGCCCTGACCCTGATCTTGCTGCAGCTGCTGGGCTGGTTTGCCCTGCCAACGTCCGGGTTCAATAGTCTGCTTTCCTGGAGCGGGGTGGCCGGCGAGCTGATCCTGCCAACGGTGCTTATCGTGGCGAGCTTTTATCGCCTGCCCCGCTATTTCAACTGGAAGGTATACAGAATCCCCTGCCAGTTCGCGGCCTGTGTGTGTTTGGTACGCACAGTGATTTTCTGGCAGAGGGTGAGGTTAGGACTGGCGCCGATTCCCTTCGGGAGCATCTGGAGTGCCAACCATGGCGACATGAACGACCTGATTGCCGCGGGTTGGTCAACGCAGATGATCATCAACTCATACACCACCCTCAGCTGGATCTGCATGGCGATGATCACCGGCATTTATCTGATCCAGCAACGCACCAACGACTGAGCAACGGCTGAGCAAATCCTGATGAGATCCAGTTGGGATTGCGCTCTGCTCATCCAGATTGATCCACAACCAAGAAGTTACTGTTAACAGTGATATGTCGATGACCTGGCGAAAGGTCATGGAACTGGTGGGCACATCTCCGGACTCACTTGCACCAGAAACAACACGGCTGGTTGCTGGCCCACAGCCCAGGAACGGTGACCTCGCCGTTCAGCATCGGATCTGGTGTTCTGATCACCACCAAAGGAGATCTCGCCAGGGCCCATTTCCACAACCTGACCATCCATGGTCTCAACAGCCCAGCATCCAGAAATCGGCAGAATCCATTGCGGCGTGGGGTTTTCATGCCATTCCCCCACATACCCTGAGGGCAGCACAAGGGTGAGGGTTGTGGCCTTGCCTGTGAGGCGGGGCCCAATCCAGAGGGGATCGGCCCCAGGTAAGAATTTCTCCAGCACAAAACCTTCCATCCACTGTTGGTTCTGGCGGCTGATTCCATTGAGATCAGTCCAGACATGCCAGTAGGGAACCTTCGGGGTGGGGTCCAAGGGCTGCTCCAGTCTTTTCAACAATTCATTCTGATCCCTTCAATCTGAACGCAAGCAAGGGAGCTTTGCCCTGCATTGAAGCAGCAAGGAAGAGGCCAGGCGCTGAATCTGCCAGGCAGCCTTCAAGCAATCTCATCGTTGGGAAACAGTCAATTTTCGACGTATTGACAAAGATCGATGGGGGAAAGCTGTTGCTGAATTGCGTTTGCATGGCACAAACGTGCAGCCCGAAATGGTCACCAGTGGACATGCGGCGATCACCTGGCAATAAGCCCAGCCAGCTGCGTCGACAGGATGACTTCCAAACTCAAGGTTAAAAAGATTCAGGCCCATGCCTGGCATCAGGCGAAGGCATACAATCGTTAAGTAGCAATGCCTGGGAATCTGCATATTTGCTGTTTTCAGCACAAGAATTCTACGGCCATACTCAAGAAAATCCCTTGTATTTCTGAGCCATACCAGTAATCAGGGAGTTGTGATTGGAACGATATCAACCACAACAGCCCGAGCAGGATCCTCACCCTGATTCCTCCACCAATGGATCACACCTGTGGTTTCAAAGGATGTGCCCCCTGGGCCGTAGGTCACGGGCAGCCCCTCCAGCCCACGCATCTCCGTCATCCTTCCCTCCACCACCACTGCCACACCGGGTCGCTGCTCATGGCGATGCACGCCCACCTCACCACCGGGTTCAACAATGATTTCCCTGGCCCGCAACTGATAGCCGCCCATGGCGGCAAAATCGTGACCGAGATCAACGGCACCGAGGAGCCGCACCGAACGAATCCCCTGGTTCTTTGCAGGGGCGCCGGTGATGACAGGCAATGCAGGCTGCCGCTCATGGGTGGGAACAATGATTTCAGCTTCAACAGCAGAGCCAAGCAGTGCTGATGCAGCAAGAGTGAGGAGCAGCGATCTCATGGCCTTGATTCAGTGTTGATTGGTGATCCTATGAACAATCGTCTTCCTCACTGACTTTGCCAAGCGCCTTGTCGAGGGCCGCCATCGCCAGGGACAGATGCACCACAAAGGCACTCAGGGCAACTTTCTGGCAGGGGCTGCGACTGTCGCTGATGCCATCAGCGGAGGCTTCGATCTCTTCCATGATCCACTCGCCATCCCTGAGCCAATCGGTTGCCAAATCATCAAAAGGAACCTCGACATTTGAATCAGCACCCCAATCAACATCCACACCATCCCTGGGTGCAGAGGCAAGCATGGCCGCCAGTTGTTGATGGCTGATTGTGTCCGGGGCCTCAAAGAACTCCTGATCCATGATGCACCTCCTTACTGACTTAAGCCTCTGCCCATCGGCGAACAGATTCAACGCCGTGAACACCGAACCAAGGTTGCGGTGATCACTCACAGGAAGGCAAAGCACTCATCAACGGAACAAAAGCAGTTGCGACCTCCGCGCACCAGCATCCATGGCTGCGAAGGCAACGAAGCTGACGTTGACAATCAGAGGTAGAGGGTTTGGGCGATTGCGTTGGTAGACAGCAAACAGCCTTGGCAGACAGCAAACAGCCAAACGTTTTTGAGCCAGCCGGCGCTGATCGTCTGAGGCTGCACCCAGTTGATCCGTTGCTTCAGGCAGCTTCCAGGTCTGCTCCGTTCAGGGAGAAGCGGTGAAAAGCACCCCCAAGATCCCCATGCATCTCGGCAGCATGGGGATCAAGCCATGGTGGGGGCTGGGTTGTGACATCCCGCCACCACAATGGGTTTAGGTCGAGACACCCGTGGTGCCATTCGCCCTGATCGAGAGTGCCGAATGCGCCGGTGAGAGGCAACAATTGCCGAAACACCTGAAGAGGGCGGAGAGTGGAAGCTGCGCTGAGAGGCTGTGATGTCTGACGAGCAACTGGAAAAACTAAGGCGGGTGCTGGCGATCGCCGAAAAGAACGGCAACAGCCTCTACGCCGAGAACATCCGCAAAGAGATCGAAGCCCTGGAGAAGGGAGAGGTGTCTCCGATCGTGAAGGAGTATGCGCCGGAGCACATTTCAGCCGACGATTGATCACGGCCAGACAAGCCTGAAAATCTGCAGAGTCAGGCCTCAGTTCAGGCCTGCAAACTCAGGATGACGCAGCTGATCGGCCCAATCTCGGCAAGCATCAGGCCCATGGCTGAGAACCAACGCCAGGGTTTTGAAAGTGTTCGGGCAGCCTTGATCTGCCCCCACCATTGCCGGATTGAAACCGGAACGATGCGAACAGAGCAAAGCTGATCTATGACGATCTGCATCGATGCAGGGAACGCCTGAGTGGGAATCAGGATGATCCTGAACCTGGAGGCCAGACCCAATCGATGGGCCTGACAGCTGCTGAGCAGGGAGTTGACAGCCGTTAGGAACAAACAACAGCAAACCTGACACGCTTTCGATCAAGCCGATGCGGCCGATTCAGGTCTGATTACCTCCAAGCATGTCCTCATATCCCTCGTAAGGGTCATATTCAGCCCATCCTGGGCTGGCCTGATCCAGCAGACCGTATTCCCCATCAATCATCTGCGTACGTGTGTTGCCATAGGGAACGGTGTTGCAGGAGATGCCACCACCGGCAACGGGCTGACAGTCATCAAACCTCACCTGAGCCTCCACCGCCCTTGGGGTGAGCAACGGCAGCATCAGGGCAACGACAAGGAATCCTGGGCTGAGCAAAGCTCGAGCAGCCTGCCAGGAGCCGGCACCTGTTGCACCCGAGCCGATTGAAAATTTCATCAACAGCACTTGAGGGATCCCAGCATGGCCGATCTGCCTAGGTAATGCCCTTCAACTGAGAGAATAATGACTGCAGCGTCATTCCAAGAATGTATACAGACTGGACTGCGGTCGCCCTGCTTCTGTTCACCACGGTGCCTCTGGTTGCTGTTGTGGGTGCAGCAGCCTTCTTCATCTGGAAGAGGAAAGGGATGGAGTGACGGGGAGATCCTGGGAAGGCTCGATTGGCGTACAGATCAGTTGAGCACCTTCCAGTGCGGCCTCAACCTGGAACCCTCCCTGCCCCAGGCAGGGAAGGCAGGTACGAAAACGCTGATCATTGATGCGCTGAATGCCACTTCCTCCGCAATGTGCACAGATCGACATGGCTTGGGGTTAAAGGGCTTGTGCATCATTTTGATGGGAATATGCAGACATAATCCCGAAAGCTTCCTTAAGAATCAGGGATAAGCCCCTAGGACTGGGTCATGGGCTCAACAACATCTCAAGAGATTGCGGGCGCGCGGAGAGGTCCTGCAGAAGTTGAGCGGCGCTGAGTTCTGTCCCATCAGGCACAAGCTGGAGACCGGCAGCAAGCAGGCCCACCACCTGAGAAGGGATCAACCCCCTCTCGCGAAGGGAATGGAGAGACAAACCGCCATCGCGCTTGGCCAGTTTTCGGCCATCGGCGTCACAGAGCAGGGGCACATGGCGATAGGCAGGAGTCCTGCCGGCCGGGGTAGCAGCCACGAGCCCGTTGGCCGCCATGTTGCTTTCGGTGCGTGTGTTTTCGATGCGCTTGTTGGTTGTGAGTGCGCTGAGCACCGCCAGCTGCGCTGGCAGGGCCACCGCCAGATCCGCACCACGCACCACTTCCGTGATCCCCAGAGTGAGTTCATCCACAACCGTTGCCAGGTGATAAGCGATGAAGCCATCGGCACGCCGAACCACCACATCACCACTGCTCTGGGCAAAGGCTTCTGCAACCCGCAGCCGCCAGCTGGGCCAGCGCCCCTCCCAGGGATCCCAACCGAGCTGAAGCCCACGACAGCGACCGGGGTAGATCAGTAGCGGGGAGTCATCTGCAGTGTTTGCAATCAGCTGCCGGCGACTGCATCGACAGGCATACAGGTAGCCCTGGAGACGCAGGTCCTCAAGAACCGCCAGATAAAGATCAAGGCGATCACTCTGGAGCAGCATCGGCCCATCCCAATCCAGGCCAAGCCAGTGCAGATCCGCCTGCAGGCTTTCCACAGCTCCAGATCGGTTACGGGGTGTATCCAGGTCATCAACACGTAGCAACCACTCCCCCGCAGCGAGTCGGGCCCGCAACCAGGAGATCAATGCTGTGCGCAGATTGCCGAGATGCAGGGCACCGGTCGGTGATGGCGCAAAACGTCCCCGATAGCCCTGCTGCGGCAACATCAGCGACAAGGGTTCTGCTTTCAAGCCAGAGGACACTCAAAAAAAAGCGGCCCTGACGGACCGCTTCTGTTGCTTGCGGGTGCTGATGGATCAGCCCTGGACGCGATCCTTGAACATCTTGCCGGCCGTGAACGCGGGAACACGCTTGGCTGGAATCTTGATCTTCTCGCCCGTCTTGGGGTTCAGCCCCTGTCGTGCAGAACGCTCACGAGGCTCAAAGGAACCAAAACCGAGGATGGAGACTTTCTTGCCCTCCACAACGGAATCAATGATGGTTTCGATGACGGCATCAACGACGAGTGAAACATCTGTCTTGGTGAGCTCAGTGCGAGCTGCCACCAGGTTGACCAGATCAGCTTTGTTCATGGAAGGGAGAGAAAGGGTTCCGATGCGGTTGAGGTTGCGGAGGACGATGCAGTATCCGCAAATGTTTTCCAGACCGGGCTAATGGTATGGACACATTCCCATCACTGCAACCGACAATGCCCGTGGCGCAGGGCATTTAGGACACATCAACAGCTGATTTCGTGTCATTGGGGGGCGATTTCCAGGCCTCCCATGGCACCAATTTGAGGCCACGCAGAGCCCCGAGCCCACCGCCAGAGGCCAGTGAAGGCAATGCTTCTGGGGGGATCCAGCGGCGCACCTTCTCGAGGCTGCGCTGCTGCCTGAGCCAATGAAAAGTACGTCGATGACGGATTGCTGCCAAATGATCAACAGCGATAGGAACAAGTAACCGACCGCAAAACATCACATTCATCGGCGGAGGGGCATAAGCCACACAACTACCCGGAGTGGGACCAGGGGTCCAGAGCAACCTCACCCCTGATCGGGTTGTGTATTCCTGCCTGAAGGTGTCCATGGCCTTCAGCCCTGGCAACAGATAGGCCTCCTGCTCCTGCACCAGCAGGGGCCAACCGAGGGCCTCCTGCAATCGCCGCATCCGACCATGACCTTCGCGGCTGGTGACAAGGATCCGGGCCGCTCGCCCCGCTGCCAGCTTCTGCAGGGACTCAATGCTGGCCATCGTCAACGGTGGGCAATCGATCAGCAACGGTTCCGGCTGGCAATCAAGCCACCAGGCGGTTCCACCGCGACAATCGCTGTTGGGCGGAAACACCCATAGCCCCGCCTTCACCTGCTGGGGAGGTCGTCCAGAGTCCAAGACTGGAGTGTCGATCATGCGGTGAGAAAGCTCTCGCATCATTAGTTTGTGAGCATTGCTGCCTATGGGGCCAAGAGCAGACACTGTGAGCAGAATTCACCTGGGTACCCCATGGCCCCTCGGCAGCACAATCACAGCCAAGGGGGTCAACTTTTCAGTGGCAGCGCCAGAAGCCAATCGGGTTGAGCTGCTGTTGTTCGCCAGTGCCGCTGCAAGCAAGCCCGCAGAGGTCATTGAGCTTCATAGCCAGAACCGTTCAGGTGACTACTGGCATGTGGAGGTGGAAGGGCTTGGCGCCGGTTGTTGTTACGGCTATCGGGTGTTCGGCCCCCTCGCGCCCGGTGGTCATGGCTTCAGGCCATCCAAAGTGCTTCTTGATCCCTGTGCCCGCGCAATTGATGGCTGGGATCAATACCAACGGGATCGGGCCACGGGGATAGCCCCCAATCAAGAGGCCTGCCTGAAGGCTGTGGTGTGTGAGCGGGATCGGTTTGATTTCAACGCCCATCCCCGCCCCAGGCATCCCTGGAACCAAACCGTTATTTACGAGTTGCATGTCGGAGGCTTCAGCAGACGAGCGGATTCAGAGGTGAATGCTGATCATCGCGGCACCTTCCTGGGACTGATCGAGAAGCTTCCCCATCTCAGGTCTCTGGGCATCACGGCGATCGAGCTGCTGCCGGTTTACGCATTCGATCCAGCCGATGCACCCAAGGGGCGAAACAATTACTGGGGCTACAGCCCACTCAACTGGTTCACACCCCATCACAACTATGTGGTGGGCCATGACCCCCTTCAAGGGCGTCAACAGATGCGAGAGCTGGTGGCTGCCTGCCATGACAACGACATGGAGGTGCTGCTGGATGTGGTCTACAACCACACCACGGAAGGCAATGCTCAGGGGCCGACGCTGAGCTGGCGTGGTTTCGGCGACAGACTTTATTACCACCAGACCAGCAAGGGCGACTACCTCGATGTGAGCGGTTGCGGCAACAGCATTGCGGCCAATCGCCCCCTTGTCAGCCGCTTGATTCTCGAATCCATGCGCTGCTGGGCGACGGAACTCGGGGTGGATGGCTTCCGCTTCGATCTCGGCATTGCCCTGAGCAGGGGAGATGGCCTCGAACCCCTTGATCAGCCACCGTTGTTCGCAGCGATCGATGCCGACCCTGAACTGAGTGATCTGAAGCTGGTGAGTGAGCCCTGGGACTGCGGTGGGCTCTATCGCCTCAGCGACTTTCCCGCCAAGCACATCGGCACCTGGAACGGCCATTTCAGGGATGTGCTGCGCAGTTTCTGGAAAGGAGAAGAGAGCAGCACCTGGGAGCTTGCGCAACGGTTCAGAGGTAGCCCAGACCTCTACAACGGCAAGCCAGCACCCCTGGGGCGCTCGGTGAACTTCATCACCGCCCACGACGGCTTCACCCTCAGAGATCTGGTCAGCTTCAACGGCAAGCACAACCTCGCCAATGGAGAGGACAATCGCGATGGTGAGAACCACAACATCAGCTGGAACCAGGGGGTGGAGGGACCCAGCAGCGACCCTGCAGTGAGGGCCCTGCGCAGCCGTCAGCAACGCAACCTGATGGCGACCCTGCTGCTGGCCCGCGGTGTGCCGATGCTGCTGATGGGTGATGAGGTGAGTCGCAGCCAGGGGGGCAACAACAACAGCTGGTGCCAGGACAGCCCTCTGGGGTGGATGATCTGGAACCCAGACCGCTGCGACCATGAACAGCACCTGTTCACCACAAGGCTGCTCAAACTTCGCCAGCAACTGATCGGGTTGATCAACCCGTTACACCCCCCCCAGGGAGAGGCACGCAAACGCAGCGCCCATCAGGATGATGAGCTCTGGCAGCAGTGGCATGGGGTTGAACTGGGCAAACCAGACTGGGCGAGCTGGTCCCACACCCTCAGCACCAGCCTTCAACGGGGCAACCGCGGTGCCGTGCTGTGGCTCGCCTTCAACGCCTACGACAAGCCGATGACCTTCAAGCTGCCAGAGGCGGCCTCACCCTGGCAACGGGTGCTGGACACGGGCCGATCAAGCCCCGAGGATCTCCCCCCCCAGGCCGAACCGTTCACGGCAACATCGATCAGATTGTCAGACCGGAGCCTGGTGCTGCTACTGGCCAGGGAAGTGGCCTCGACGCTGAGGTTGTAGCCGCAACGCCAGGTTGCCTTGCAAGTGTATTTCAGCTATAGCAATTTGTAGATGGCGATTTGTAGATAAAGAATTGCGGATCGACGATTTATAGATCGACGATTCAATTCTTATGCCTACATGCGCTGCTCTGAGTCAAGACAATCCAACAGCTTCTGTAGATCACTTCTCTGCTTTCAGGCGCCAGATCAGATGGGCAGCGTCCCACTCCTGGCTCAGCAGGACAAACCGGCCCCGAAAGCCATAGCGCCGCCCCAGTCCAGGCCCCCAGGGGTCAACACAGGTGCCATCAAGTTGAGGACGTGAAGCGAAATAACTCACCGTGGTATCAGTGATGATGTTTACATGGGTGGGATCCTGAAAGGCCTCAGGATGGGGATAGGCAGGTGTTCTGGCAATGAAAACACCGCCGGGCTTGAGCACTCTCCAGATCTCATTCATCGCCTCAATGAACGGGTTCACGAGCTGATTGTCTCGCCAGAGGCTGCGGGGCAGATGTTCGAGAAAATCAAAGGCGGTGACCACATCAGCACAGGACTGATCAAATGGGAGTGGTTCAAAACCAACCCAGCAAGCGATCACATCGGCCCCCGAACTCTGCGAATCAACTCCGATCACCCGCTCAGCCTCAAAGGGGTTGGCGGGGACAGGGCCACTACCAAGATCAATTGCGAAGCTCGTCAATAGATTCAGATTGAACTGGTGATTGCCTTAACAGGATAGAACACATTCGGCATGCACAAAAAGCGATTAAAACAAAGAGCCAACAAAAAAAGGACAAGCCCATCAACGAACCATTAAGACAAGCGATTCATTTTCAGCATGAACAGGCAACCAGATCTAAATCACAAGGTTTTACGAGATTGACTTAAAGATCCTAAGAACAAAAGCATGGCAGAAATTACACCAAGGCCAACTCGAAGAAATTTAAGACAAACCCTGCTAACATGGCTTTAACTTAAGTAAATCATAAAGGAACACTCCATACT
>MPLX02054537.1_pt1 | contig 11045 bp, 10 predicted proteins | sample 1617341 | NCBI WGS metagenome assembly MPLX02 (sample SAMN05944804, study PRJNA350692) | marine metagenome | biome: marine; feature: ODZ; material: water; isolation source: 120 m water sample filtered on 0.2 um supor filter | place: Pacific Ocean | collected 2012-04-08 | depth 120m m | reverse complement strand
GATCACCGTGTGTGGCACGCCGTGCTGGCCAAGCTCGAAAGCGGTCAGCGAGGCACCCTGATTGCGCGGCCGCGTCTCGTCGACCCAAACATGCACATCTAGCCCCGCCTCATGGGCCGCGTAGATCGGTGCCGTCGCCGTGCCCCAATCTATGGTCGCGAGCCAGCCTGCGTTGCAATGGGTGAGAATGTTGAGCGGCTCGCCGGTAGGTTTTTTCGCGACTATGTCACGTAGGACGGCGAGACCATACTCACCAATGCTGCGACAACTTACCACATCATCATCACATATCGTGGCCGCATGGCGCCAAGCTACCTCCGCCCTACTATCTTCTGGTAACGGGGCTAGGCGATCCCTCATCTCCTGTAAAGCCCAAGCGAGGTTGACGGCAGTCGGTCGCGTCTTCACTAGAATCTCATGCGCCTCGGCAAGCGCGCCATCGGAAGGATCAACCGCTGCGGCGACAGCCATGCCGTAGGCGGCAGTGCCGCCAATCAGGGGTGCACCGCGCACCTGCATGTCGCGAATAGCGCGCGCTACGTCGTCGATATCGCGCAGGGTGACGATGACAAGTTCATGGGGCAGGCGTGTCTGATCAATGATCTGCACCCCGTCCTCCGCACGCCAGATTGTGCGATACGCCTTACCGTCAATGTTCATGCCGTCCCTCCCAGCGGGGCGCAGGGTGGAAGCACGCGGCTTGCGGGTCAAGATGGCTTGCAAAATAATAATTTAGTTTCATAAAATAGTGTAATATACTGGAACTTCAGTAACCAAGGCGGAACACTAACGCTCCATGCTTGGATTGTCGCGAACGATTATCGCTGTGCTGTTCTGGATCGCGGCTGCTCAGGCTGCGGATTCGTCGAATTTTGATCCCTGGCTTGTCGGCCTGCGCGCGGAGGCTATAGCGATGGGCGTTGACGTCGAGATTCTCGATGCGGCATTGACGGGAATTCGGCCGATAGCACGCATCATCGAGCTTGACCGCAGACAACCCGAAGGGCGACTCACGGCGGCACAATATCTCGAGCGAGTGGTTCCTACATCACGCCAAACAGTAGCTAAGCAACGACTCTCTAAACATCGAAAATTATTAAAATTCATCGCCGCCAAGTACGGAGTGCAGCCACGCTTCATCGTGGCCTTATGGGGCATAGAAACAGATTTTGGGCGCAACACCGGCGGGTTCGGAGTTATCGAAGCCCTTGCCACACTGGCCTATGACGGCCGCCGCGCGAACTTCTTCCGTAGCGAATTACTTGCCGCCTTGCAGATTTTGGACGAACGACACATCGCGCCAGACGCGATGCGCGGCTCCTGGGCCGGTGCCATGGGGCAAAGCCAGTTTATGCCGTCGAGCTTTCTTGCCTATGCTGTGGACGAGAACGACGACGGCCGTCGCGATATCTGGAAGACACTGCCTGACGTTTTCGCATCCATCGCCAATTATCTGACCCAATTCGGCTGGGAAGATAACCAGACCTGGGGCAGGGCAGTGCGCCTACCGACGGGGTTTGACAAGAATCTCATCGGTCTCGAAACCAAACGACCGATCGGCGGCTGGCAGGTGCTCGGCGTGCGCCGACAGGACGGCCGTGATCTGCCGACACGGCAGTTGCCGGCCTCGATCGTGCAGCCCGATGGTGAAGGTACTCAAGCCTATATGGTGTACGGAAACTTCGCCACTACGCTGAAATGGAACCGCTCCACCTATTTTGCCCTGGCGGTCGGAAAACTTGCCGATTCCATGATTGGTCACTAGATTCTTGCCTAGCTTGCCTATTGGAGAAAAGCAAATGGCGCTAAAACCGTTGCAACGACAGTCGCTGATTGGAAGTCTGCTGATCGTGGGCTGCTTCCTGGTCGGTGGCTGTTCCGGGACAGAGCTTGTGGCCCATGTGGTCAAGGTCGGAACCAAGGCCGAAACTCAGGTCGGCGGCGGCGATGCTGATCGCTCGGTAAAGGTAGGTCGACCCTATACGATCAATGGCGTACGCTACGTGCCGCGTGTCGAGCCGGGTTACGATGAGACCGGCCTAGCCTCGTGGTACGGCACAGATTTCCACGGCAAGCGCACGGCGAATGGCGAAATCTACAACATGAACGCGCTTACCGCCGCGCACAAGACGCTGCCGATGCCGAGCCGGGTGCGGGTGACCAATCTGGAAAACGGTCGCAGCCTAGAGTTGGTTGTCAATGACCGTGGCCCCTTCGTGCGCGGGCGCATCATCGATGTCTCGCGCCACGCCGCCGAAGTCCTTGGGTTTCGTCGCCAGGGTGTCGCTAAGGTCCGCGTGCAGATTCTCGGCTGGCCCGCAACGGAGGTCGCTACCGCCTCACTATCACCGGCACCACCGCCGCCTGTCACTGCGCCGCATGAGCCAAAGGCGCCAGAACGCAGCTTCTCCCTCATCTCGTCCGCCGTCGCCGCCGAGTTTGAGACCGTGAAAAATTCGCGCCTTTATGTCCAGGGCGGCGCCTTTACCCAACAAGATAACGCTGTCAAGCTGGGTGAGCGGCTATCTCCTTTCGGGCCCACCCTCATTACAGCACTCGAGACCAGCGGGCGTATTCTCTACCGCGTCCGTCTCGGGCCAATCTACAATCGCGATGCTGCCAAACACCTGCTCACTCAGGTCATTGCTGCCGGTCACAGCGAGGCCCACATCGTCACCGACTAACCTATTCGCAAGCGCCGCATAGTGGTAGAACATCAGCCACGATGAGTTTGCTGCGCACCATCTATCTTTTCACCCTGCTCGCGTGGACCACAGCTGCGGCGGCCTTCGACACGACTGCGCGCGAGGCGCTGCTTATCGACTTCGACTCCGGCGCCGTTTTGCTCGAAAAGAACGCCGACGTGCCCATGCCGCCGGCTTCCATGAGCAAGCTGATGACCGTCTATATGGTTTTCGAACGCCTGGCCGAGGGTACGTTGATGCCCACCGATACCATGCCGGTCAGCAAGAAAGCTTGGCAGATGGGCGGCTCCAGGACCTTCGTCGAGGTCGACACCGACGTGACCGTTGCTGACCTTTTGCGCGGCATCATCGTGCAATCGGGCAATGACGCCTGCATCGTCGTCGCGGAAGCGCTGGCTGGCAGCGAAGAGGCCTTTGCTTTAGCCATGACAGAGCGCGGCCAGGAAATCGGCCTCATGGACAGCGAGTTCACCAATGCCACCGGTTGGCCTCATACGGACCATTACATGACAGCCCGAGACCTGGCTTTTTTGACGAGGCTGATCATCAAGGAGTATCCAGAATATTTTTCGCTCTTCGCTGAAAAGTCCTTTACCTATAACGACATTGAGCAGAGCAATCGCAATCCGCTGCTCTACAAGGATCTCGGCGCCGATGGCATGAAGACAGGCTATACGGAAGAGGCCGGCTTCGGCCTTACCGCAACGGCTAAGCGCGACGGCCGCCGCCTGATCCTGGTGCTGAACGGCCAGAAAAGCGCGCGGGCTCGGGCGCTTGAAGCAGAGCGCGTACTCAATTGGGGCTTCCGCGAGACCAAGAACTACGACCTGTTCGAGGCCGGCGACGAGGTAGAGCAGGCCGAAGTTTGGCTTGGCACGGAGCCACTCGTGCCGCTCGTCATCAAGGAGGATGTTGTCGTCACTCTGAACCGCGAGGCACGCAAGAAGCTGACCGTCTGGGTGGAATATGATTCTCCCGTGCCGGCCCCGATCACCGAGGGAGATCTCATCGCACACCTGATGATCGAGGCGCCTGACATGACCTCACAGCGAATCTCTCTTGCGGCGGCCCATGACGTGGACCAGCTCGACCTATTTGGTCGCCTGTTTTCGGCCATCGATTACATCGTTTTCGGCCCACCCGCGCCATGACGACGGCCGCGGCGGGCCGCGGCCGCTTCATCACCTTCGAAGGCGGCGAGGGGACAGGCAAGTCAACTCAATGCGGCCGCCTTTCCGATTGGCTTCAAGAGCAAGGCAAGGCCGTTCTTACCACACGCGAACCGGGTGGAACGCCGGCCGCCGAAGCGATCCGCTGCCTGCTGCTCGACGCCAATGCCGACCGTCTGGATGTCATGAGCGAGGCGCTGTTGCATTTCGCGGCACGCCGCGAACATGCGCACACGGTGATTGCGCCCGCCTTATCCGCCGGCACCTGGGTGCTGTGCGATCGCTTCACGGATTCCACCATGGCCTATCAGGGTCTCGCCATGGGGCTTGGTCGTCCTGTTATCGAGAGCCTGCACCGCCTTGCCGTCGGCACCCTGGTTCCCGACCTGACCCTGGTGCTAGATCTACCGGTGGTGGAGAGCCTGCCGCGGGCGCTTCGGCAAGGCGGCGACGATCGCTACGAAAGCCGCGATGTGGCGTTTCACGAGGCTTTGCGCCAAGCCTACCTGGACATTGCCGCGCGCGAGCCGGAACGGTGTATCGTCATCCATGCCGACGGTGACGAAGAGACCGTGGCCACCGCAATTCAAAAATATATGCACGATGCTTGAGTGGGACACCCTGACGCCTCGGGCAAACCCGGACCTGCTTGGCCACGAGGCGGCCGAAAAGACCATGCGAGCAACCTTCGAATCCGACTGCCTTGCTCATGCCTGGCTGATCAGCGGTCCGCGAGGGGTGGGCAAGGCGACACTCGCCTTCCGCTTCGCCCGCTTTGTGCTGACCGGCGACGCAGCCCAGAACGAACTGCTCAGTGATGATAGCGCCGGTGGACTGTGGGTGGATCCCGAAGACCCCGTCTTTTCTCGTGTCGCTTCGGGTGGACACACGGACCTGCTTACCCTTGAGCGCGGCCGCGACACCAAAGGTAAGCAGCGTGGAGAAATTATCGTCGAGGACGCCCGCCGTCTCGGTGATTTCCTGTCGCTGACCGCCGGCGAGGGTGGCTGGCGCGTTGTCGTGATCGACGCCGCCGACGAACTCAACCGCAATGCGGCCAATGCGCTTCTCAAGCTTGTGGAGGAGCCGCCGCCGCGCGCGCTGCTGCTGCTCGTTTGCCACGTGCCAGGCCGCGTCAGCGCTACCTTGCGTAGCCGCTGCCGGCGCTTGGGTCTGGCGCCACTCAACAACGCGACGGTCGCCGATTTACTGCAGGGTTGGCAGCCCGGTCTTGACGCCGACGATGTCCACGGCCTCACGCATCTTGCCGAAGGCTCGCCGGGGCGCGCGCTGGCGCTAGCGGAAGCGGGCGGCATGGCGCTCTATCGCGAGCTTGTTGGCCTGATCGCCAGCGCCCCGGGGATCGACGCGCAAGCGCTGCACGGTTTCGGCGACAAGTTAGCGAGCCGCGGCAACGAGGATACCTTCGCCCAAGCCATGGCTCTGCTCAGCGGTTGGCTGGCCCGCCTGGTCGGTAGTGCCGCGCGCGGCGTCGCTTTCGTCGAGCTGGTGCCGGGCGAGGCTCGGACCGCCAAACGCCTGTTGGCGGCACGCGACCTTGATCAATGGCTGGAGCTGTGGGAAAAGGTCGGCGACCTCGCGGCGCGCGCCGGCCGCGTCAATCTCGACCGCAAGCAGATCGTACTGGGCGTTTTTACCGCGCTGGAACGCAACGCGCGCGCCTGACCGGTTACACAGCAGGAGAGCTCGCGCATGCCGGGACCGACGGCCTATTACGTCACAACACCCATCTATTATGTCAACGACGTGCCCCATCTCGGGCACGCCTACACGACGATTGCCTGCGACGCGCTGTCGCGCTTCATGCGCCTTGACGGCCGCAAGGTCATGTTCCTGACTGGCACCGACGAGCATGGCCAAAAGGTAGAGAAGTCCGCCGCTGCCGCGGGCGAAGACCCGCAGGTGTTTACCGACCGGGTGTCGCAGCATTTCCGTGATTTAACGGGCGTGCTCGGCTGCGCCAATGACGACTTCATCCGCACCACCGAGCCACGCCACGCTGCAGCCAGCCAGGCGATCTGGTCGGCGTTGGCCGCAGCCGGAGATATCTATCTCAACAAGTACGACGGCTGGTACTCGGTGCGCGACGAGGCCTATTTCGCCGAACAAGAGCTCATCGAGGGCCCCGACGGCGAGAAGCTTACGCCGGCTGGCGCGCCGGTGGAGTGGGTCGAGGAGCCGAGTTATTTCTTCCGCTTGTCGCGCTGGCAAGAGCCGTTGCTGGCCCATTACGAGGCCAACCCGGATGCCATTCTGCCCGAGAGCCGACGCAACGAGGTGCTGAGCTTCATTCGCGGCGGCCTGCAGGATCTTTCGATCTCGCGCACTAGCTTCAAATGGGGCGTACCGGTGCCGGGCGATGACGAGCATATCATGTATGTCTGGCTCGACGCGCTAACCAACTATCTGACTGCCGTCGGCTATCCCGACACTGACGGCGAGGCCTACAAGACCTTTTGGTCAGAGGTGCTGCATGTGGTCGGGAAAGACATCCTGCGCTTCCACGCGGTCTATTGGCCAGCATTCCTGATGTCCGCCGGCATGATGCCACCTAAGCGCGTCTTCGCTCACGGCTGGTGGACGGTCGAGAGTGAGAAAATGTCCAAAACCATCGGCAATGTCGTCGAGCCCTTCGACCTCGTCGCCACCTATGGTCTCGATCAAGTGCGTTATTTCCTCTTGCGCGAAGTACCTTTCGGCAATGACGGCGATTTTTCGCGCGCGGCCATGATCCATAGAATAAATAGCGATTTAGCGAATGATTTCGGAAATTTGGCGCAACGTGTTCTGAGTATGATTCAAAAGAATTGCGACGCCGCCGTGCCTAATCCCGGAGCCTACAGCGGCGACGACACGGCGTTTCTGGATAGTGCCAACTCATTGATCGCCGAGCTGCGACCGCTAATGGAGCGCCAGGCGCTCCACGCGGCGCTGGAAAGCCTTTGGGGCGTCGTTCGCGCCGCCAATTCCTATGTCGATCGCCAGGCACCCTGGACCCTGCGCAAAACCGATCCGAAACGCATGGCGACGGTACTCTATGTCCTGGCCGAGACCATCCGCCATCTGGCTATCTTGGTGCAGCCATTCATGCCGGACGCCGCCGGCAAGATGCTCGACCAGCTCGCCGTACCGGGCGACGCGCGAGATTTTTCCCATCTCGGCCCAGGCCATGCGTTACATGCCGGTGTCGCATTACCCAAGCCAGAAGGCGTGTTTCCTCGCATCGAAGCCGAGGCCGAGTGATGCTTGTAGATAGCCATTGCCATCTCGATTTTCCGGACTATGCAGACGATCTCGACAATGTGGTGGCGCAGGCGCGACAGGCTGGTGTCGGCGTGATCCAGACCATCAGCACCCGCATGACCACCTTTCCCAAAGTGCTAGCGTTGGCAAAACGTTACGACGATATGTACTGCTCCGTCGGCGTGCATCCCCATAATGCGGGAGACGAGGGCGACGTCACCAGCGCCGAACTGGTTGCGGCAATCAAACATGCCGAGGTCATCGGCATCGGCGAGACGGGACTCGATTACTATTACAAACACAGCCCGCGCGACACCCAGCGGGCCAGCTTCCGCAGCCACATCGCAGCGGCACGCGAGAGCGGTCTGCCGCTGATCGTTCATAGTCGCGACGCCGATGAAGAGACTGCCGAAATTTTGCGTGACGAAGCCGGGAAGGGTGCCTTTTTGGGCCTCATCCATTGCTTCACCTCAGGGCGGGCACTGGCTGAGACGGCCTTGGCGCTTGGTATGAGCATCTCGATCTCGGGTATCGTGACCTTTCGCAACGCGCAGGCGTTGCGCAACATCGTGCGCGAAATCCCGCTCAACCGGCTGTTGATCGAGACCGATGCACCATTTTTGGCGCCAGCGCCCAATCGTGGCCGCCGCAACGAACCCGCCTATGTCGCCCATACCGCAGCGGCGATCGCCGATTTGCTGGATGTCCCAACGGAACGCCTGGCCGAGGCGACAACGGCAAACTTTCATGCGCTATTTCGCGAGGCCCGTGCTGCCGTTGCAGCTGCCTGAGATGGAACCGGAGCTGTTCAACGTACTATTGGGCGGAGCAATCCGCGATCCATTGTTGTGGATCATCGGCACCGTTTTCGGCTGGGATCAGAAGCGCCCAGCGCGATTGACACTGGCCTATCTCATAACCGCGGGAAGCCTGTGGGGTACCATCCGCGTTGCCGTTTATATTGGCTTCGGCGAGACTCTCGGGCTGCAATGGGCCACATTCGTCGTAGCCATTTGCGTCGTTTTAATGCTGGTCTTTGGCTTTATCGTGCGCGAAGCTCGCTGGTACTTTGCCAAACCACGATGAATAATTTCCCATAATATACATTATGCGACATTCCCAAATACCTAATCCCGGCCCGATCGAGCAGCTTTTAGCGATCATGGTCAAGTTACGGGATCCGGATGGCGGATGTCCTTGGGATATTGAGCAAAATTTTTCTTCCATCGCCCCCCACACCATCGAGGAAGCCTACGAGGTCGCCGCAGCAATTGCAGAGAACGATATGCCAGGGCTTGCGGACGAGCTCGGCGATCTGCTGTTTCAGATTGTTTTCTACGCCCAGATGGCGGCCGAAGACGGCGCCTTTGATTTTGCCACAGTTGTCGGTGCCGTGATCGAAAAAATGCTGAGAAGGCATCCTCATGTATTCGGCAATGCCGATATCACCACATCTGCGGCACAGACACGTTCCTGGGAAACCCTAAAAGCCAAAGAGCGCGCTGCCAAGGCCTCCGATGGCGATATTAGCGCCCTGGCCGGGGTGGCTCGCGCCCTGCCCGCCTTATCGCGAGCGGTAAAGCTGCAGAAACGCGCTGCGCGCGTCGGCTTCGATTGGTCAGGTTTGGGCCCGGTGCTCGACAAGCTGCGCGAAGAACTTGTGGAATTAGAAGCGGAAGTGGCCGAGGACGATGCGTTACCTGAGCGCTTGGTAGAGGAAGTGGGCGACCTCTTGTTCGTCTGTGCGAACATCGCCCGACACACCGGTGTCGATGCAGAAGCCGCCTTGCGCGGTGCCAACAACAAGTTCGAGAGTCGCTTTCGGCGCATCGAAGCCTTCCTGGCAGAAGCCGGCAAGCAGGCCGAAGATTCGTCGCTTGCCGAGCTTGACACGCTCTGGGATCGCGCCAAAGATGAGGAAAGCTGATAAGCGCGTTATCGTGACACCTATCTGGTCGTCGAAACTCGCATTCCCGAGATGATCATCTAATTTAACGACTGCGTACCCGGGCGAACAGGTGAAATGGATCGCCTGCGGAAGAAGCAAAATACGCCAATGCATCAGGGAATGAAGACATGGTCTTCGAGTCATTGCCCGACTGGGACAAGCCGCAGCTCACGTTCTCCGGAAACATCACAATCGACTGATGCCAGAGGTTGCGGCTGAAGCTTAACTTAATTTCCTCGTCTACGGACTTCGCCACTAAGCCCAGCGTGAGCACTTCGTTGGCGACGCGCCGCTGCCCGACGACGCGGTGGCGCGGCTAACAGAGGCTGACGCATCAGTCATGAGCCAGGAGATGGATGAGGCTGGAGGTGTCCCAGCGACCACCATCGCGGGCCTGGACCTGGGCGTAGAACTGGTCCACCAGCGCCGTCATGGGCAGGCGGGCACCATTGCGCCCCGCCTCTTCTAACGCAATCTTTAAGTCTTTTCGCATCCAATTGACAGCAAATCCAAATTCAAATTCATCACGCACCATAGTGCTGGCTCGATTCTCCATCTGCCAGGAGCCCGCCGCACCCTTCGAAATAACGTCCTTGACAAGTTCACCGTCGAGCCCCGCCTTGGTCGCAAAGTTAAACGCCTCTGCCAAGCCCTGTAGCACGCCGGCTATGCAAATCTGGTTGACCATCTTGGTGAGTTGACCGCTGCCGACCGGACCCATCAGGGTGACAGCGCGGCTGAAGGCATCCATGATAGGCCACGCGATCGCAAAGGTCGCATCATCGCCGCCGACCATAACCGTGAGCACGCCGTTCTCCGCCCCCGCCTGGCCGCCCGAAACTGGTGCATCCAGAAAGCCCACACCCTCCGCCACTGCGGCCTCGGCGACCTCGCGGGCGAGGTCTCCGGAATCGGTGGTGTGATCGATCAGAATAGCGCCCGAGGCTATGCCGGCGAGAATACCGTCATCGCCGTAGGTGACGCTGCGCACGTCGTCATCGTTGCCAACACACATGAAGACGATCTCGCGCCCTGCCGCCGCTGCCGCAGGCGTCGGTGCGCTAGCGCCACCATGCTCGGTGACCCAGCCCTCGGCCTTGGATGCCGTGCGATTGTAGACCACCACGTCGTGGCCCGCCTTAGCAAGATGACCCGCCATCGGATACCCCATCACGCCGAGACCGACGAAGGCGACTTTCGCCATTTTTCCGTACTCCTGCCCTGTCTGAGAATGGGCCGCGTATACCCCACGCGTAGCCAAAAGAAAAGCGGCCGTACCCCGACAGGACACGGCCGCTCCAAGCGTATGGTGGCTGGCTTAGAACATGCCGCCACCCATGCCGCCCATACCGCCCATGCCGCTCATATCGGGGGCGCCGGGCGGTGCATCGCTCTTCTCTTCCGGATGGTCAGCAACCATCGCTTCGGTGGTGATCATCAGACCCGCCACCGAGGCAGCATCCTGCAAGGCAGCGCGGACCACCTTAGCCGGATCGACAATGCCCTTCTTCAGCAGATCGCCGTAAACCTCATTCTGGGCGTCGAAGCCAAACTTAGTGTCCTTCGACTCGGCGATCTTGCTAGCGACCACCGAGCCATCAACGCCAGCATTCTCCGCGATTTGGCGTAACGGCTGGCTGAGAGAGCGGCGCACAATATCGACACCGACCTGCTGGTCGTGGTTCTCCGGCTCGATCTTATCGAGAACCTTTGTCGCGTAGATCAAGCTTGTACCACCACCAGGCACGATGCCCTCCTCAACTGCAGCACGGGTCGAGTGTAAGGCGTCCTCGACGCGATCCTTGCGCTCCTTGACCTCGGTCTCGGTGATACCGCCGACTCGGATTACCGCAACACCACCGGCCAACTTGGCAAGGCGTTCCTGAAGCTTCTCGCGGTCGTAGTCAGAGCTAGTCTCGTCGACCTGCCTGCGGATCTGCTCGCAGCGGCCGTTGATGG
>MPLX02061581.1_pt1 | contig 11050 bp, 9 predicted proteins | sample 1617341 | NCBI WGS metagenome assembly MPLX02 (sample SAMN05944804, study PRJNA350692) | marine metagenome | biome: marine; feature: ODZ; material: water; isolation source: 120 m water sample filtered on 0.2 um supor filter | place: Pacific Ocean | collected 2012-04-08 | depth 120m m | reverse complement strand
TGCCAGGAATACTTCACCTTGCTCGAGTATTCGTTTTTCACCACTTCCCACGGTGATTTCCACAGCAGCATCCAGGTTGATAACGTATTGGCGACGCGGCGCTGTGTGAAAGTCGTAATCGTAATCACCGCCAGTCTCTCTAAAAATCACGCCTGTTGCAGGGAAAATTTCCGAAATGAGGCCCGATTTACTGGGTGCTATGTCAATTTCGATGTCTTCGAAATGTGACCGATTATCATCCCCTGTATAAATTCTAGTTACCTTTATTTTGTTCAAGGCTGCCTATCTTTCTAATTTAAAATCAAACGCGTGTCTTGGGGAATTCAGGAATAGGCAATAACGCCTGAGCACACAACGGAATGGTTGGCTTGCCGCCAAAGAGCATCGATGTGCATTTCATTTAGAAATGGATAGCTTCGTTGGATACTGCTGCTCCGGCTTCTTTGACAGCTTCGGACAATGTCGGGTGCGCATGTGTCATCTTATGTAGTTCAAGGTTTGTGCCCTCAAGTAGCTGTAGCATTCCGATTTCAGCTATTAGTTCAGTAGCTTCAGGCCCGATGATATGTGCTCCAATCACCTCTCCTGAATCATCATCTGTGATTACCTTTGCGAAACCGTATGGCTCGCCGATTGCTACTGATTTTCCAGCTACCTGGAATGGAACTTTGCCGATTTTTACATTGATTCCTTGTTCTTTAGCTTGAGCTTCAGTAAGACCAATCGACGCTATTTGTGGTTGGCAGTACGTGCATCTGGGCATATTGGTGTAATTATCAATGGGAGTTGTTTCGTGACCAGCAATAGTTTCTGCCGCCACTACACCTTGATCGAATGCTACATGCGCTAACTGCAGCTTGCCGTTTACGTCTCCTACAGCGTATACGCCACTAACATTGGTTCTCATGTTCCCATCCACTTCGATATATCCAGCATCGTTCGTGTTGATGCCCACGTTTTCAAGACCAATTTGATCTGTGTTGGGTTGGACGCCTACACCAAGAAGTACTTTGTCACATATGAATTCTTGTTTTTTGCCTGAGACTTCGTATTGAACAGCGAGTCGTCCATCTCTTTTTTCAACTCCTGAAACGTCAGCGGAGGTTGCAAATTCGATTCCCTGTTGGCTGAACTGCCGTTCAAGTTCGATAGAAACCTCTTCATCTTCTCTTGGGACAAGATGTTGAAGCATTTCAAACATCATCACATTGACGCCGTATGAGTTGAAGTAGTAGGCGAATTCACAACCTATCGCCGAAGCACCGATAATGGCAACGGCTTCTGGCTTGTCACGAAGTTCAAGGGCATGACGGGAGGTGATGATGTCAGCACCATCTATTTGTAGGCTTGGTAGGCTTCGCGCTCTTGCACCGGTTGCGATAACTATATTCTTGGCTGTTAGCGTTTCACCGCCTTCAATGTCGATCTGAGTAGAGGACTTTAGAATGCCTTTACCGGTTATCAGGGTGATTTTGTTTTTCTTGAACAAGAATCCGATACCGCTGGTAAGAGATTTGGAGACCTTTCGACTGCGATCAATCGCTTTGCTCATGCTAGCGGACCATTCACCGACTTCGATGCCCCAGTTGTCTGCGTGGGCCACATGATTAACTATTTCAGCGTTTTTCAAAAGCGATTTTGACGGGATGCAGCCCCAGTTCAAGCAGACTCCACCGAGTCCACCGATTCCTGTGCCGTCATCTTTTTCAACGACCGCTACGCTTAGCCCCAATTGTGCTCCTCTGATAGCGGCATGATAGCCACCTGGGCCTGCACCTATGACGACGATATCGAAGCTTGTTTCTGCCATTCGAAATAATTCCTACGACTAGTCCGGTCAAATCAGACAATCAATATAAATGTGTATCTCAGTTGAGGAAATTTACTGGATTATCTATTGAAATTGTTTCATAACTTACAAAATCAACTCGGAAATTATACGTTTGAATTGAACAGTCAAACAATTCCAATCCTACCTTCTCAGACTATCTATCAAATCTCAGATGCGGGGTTGAACGGGAGGTCATAACCAAATTTAATCGAATAAAACTTATTGGACGGTTTAGTCGTCTAGTTCGTTATCGCCCGTGTATAACGCCGTGTCAAAAATTTTATAAAGTCGAGCACCGATAACAGCTACTGCCATACCGGTCGGTGCAATTACTATGAAAATAATTGCTGCTACAACGGCAAATGGGACCCAGTTTTCAGGACATTTTCTAATACCTGAACAGAGCCAAATACTAGTTAGGCCGTAGCCCAATGCAATCATCAAGCCTACCGTTGAGCCCAGAATTAATCCCACTATGGCGGGACGTCTTTTATAAACAAAATTAAACATCGCAATTCAACCGTATCGTGAACTTTGCCAAACTGCACCATTTAACTAGTGCTTATATTCATTGCAACACTGCTAGCTATATTTCTTTTTTTGATTAACAATCAGTATTGAATAATTAAAAGCTTAGATCCGCACTGTATTTTCATGACAATTCCAGCAGCGAACGACCCAAAATCCTTACGCCAAGCCGTACTTGATCACATGCATGTAGGCATGACTAATCACACTATTCTCGCGGAGGAAGGCGGACCTCTTTTGATGGAGTCCGCCGACGGTATATATGTAACTGATGTTGAAGGCAATCAATATATTGACGGCATATCAGGTATGTACTTCCGCAATGCTGGTCATGGACGTGAGGAAATTGCTAAAGCTATTTATGACCAGCTATCGAGCGTAAGTATGAATGTCTATTCAGGCGCCACGCCAAAGACTATTCAACTTGCTGCCAAGCTATCTGAAATAACTCCAGGGGACCTTACTCGCACGTTTTTTTGCCAGGGTGGCTCAGAGGCCAACGAGTCATCACTTAAAATGGCGCAGGCATATCATGTGCGTAGAGGCGATGCTGGCCGTTACAAAGTGATTTCTCGTCGTGGCTCGTACCATGGTTCGACTTATGGAACTATGTGGTTGGGTGGGCACCCCGGCTTTCCACGCATCGATTACCAACCTAAGCCAGCGAATGTTGTGACCGTTGGACAGCCACATTATTATCACGATGAATACGGAGCTTCATCACCAGAAGAGAATGGTGAGCGCGCTGCAGAGGAAATTGAACAGGCGATTATATTTGAAGGACCTGAGTCTGTTTCGGCAGTTATTGGAGAACCCGTATCGCAACCTCTTGGAGGTGTTGTACCCCCGTCCAATTACTGGCCGATGGTACGTGACATTTGCGACAAGTATGGTGTGCTGTTGATTTTTGATGAGGTGATTACGGGTTTTGGACGCCTTGGTGAATGGTTTGGTGCCGACTTTGTAGGAGTTGCTCCTGACATTATGAGCTTTGCGAAGGGGATCACATCGGGTTACTTTCCTGTGGGCGGTTCGATCTCCACACAGCAGGTGGCTGATGCCTTCGCAGGTGGACCCGAAAAAGTGTGGAGTCACATGTATACGTATTCGGCTCACCCAGGTGGTGCAGCAGCAGCATTCGCAAACTTAGCTATAGTTGAGCGAGAGAATTTAGTTGATAACGCCCGAATCCGAGGTGAGCAGATCTCGGAGAGTTTACTTGCCATGAAAGATAAGCATGCAATTATTGGTGATGTGCGTGGAGTGGGGCTTATCCAGGGCATTGAATTTGTGAAAGACCGTCAAACGAAGGAGCACTTTGATTCATCAGTTGGCGTAAACGCCATGCTCACTGAAGAACTAAGGAAACGCGGGGTTTGGATACGAGTCCCAGCGTATATTCTGCCGATTGCTCCACCTCTTACAATTACAGCTGACGAGGCTGACACTCTGTGTAGCGTTATTGACGAATCACTTGGAGCGGTCGAGCAGCGGTTGGGCTTTTAGACTGTGGTATTAAGGTATTAACCAATCATGATTTCACCTTCATATAGTGATGTTGAGCGATTTGTGCACTTCATTGTTCGGTTGGCCATATACCCGGTTCAACTTAGCCGCCTATCGCGACGTAAAGTTTGTTTGCTGTGACAGAAACCACTTCTCATACTGCACAGTCCGGTGGCAGTGCTTCCGATAATCAACCTAAAGATTCCGGGGATTTACGTCCTTCTAATGATCAAAAACCGACATCACTTGGCTTGATGTATGGGTTGTCTGCGGGTCATGGGATCAAACACTTTGGTCAAGGTGCGTTATTGGTCATGATTCCGAGCATAAGGGCAACTTTAGGACTTTCAGATGTTGCTGTGGGTGGTATGTCTTCGGCTCAATCGATATCTTCGGGTATCGCAAATATTCCAGCTGGCATTCTTACGGATATGTTTCGTAAAAAAATTGCATGGATTCTTTTTGCTTCGATGATGATGGTTGGTATTGGATATTTTCTGATTGCTATATCACCTGTTTACTGGGCACTCCTAGTTGGAGTGGTGATCGTCGGATTCGGGACTTCCATGTGGCATGCGCCTGCGTTTGGCACGTTGGCGGCTAGATATCCTGAACGTCGCGGTTTTGCTATGGCAGCACACTTAACGGGCGCGCAGATAGGCAATACTGCTTCTCCATTAATCATCGGATTCTTATTGGCGGGGACGATCGGGTCCTGGGTTATTTTTGGTGGAATAGAGTGGAGATGGATTGCTGCATTTATTTCGGTTCCGATGGTTGTGACAGCTTTAGCGGTTATTTCGAGATTCAAAACGGCAGGTATTGAGGCTAAAGGAGATGTCACGCTTTCGGATTACTTTAGATCCGCAGGGCGCCTTGTCAGTAATCGTGGTGTTTTGGGTATGGCTTTATTGGGTGCAATGCGTGGAGCAGTACACACGTCATTTCAAGTATTTCTCGTCATATACATGCGTGAAGAACTTAGCTATTCGGATACTTTTGTTGGCTTGCATGTTGCACTGATAACCATGGCGGGAATTATTTCGACACCAATCATGGGTAACGTATCTGATCGGGTGGGACGCCGGCCTGTAATAGCGTTCGCAATGACTGCGATGACGATCTTGATATTTCTTTTCTTAACATTTGACTCAGGCTGGGGCATGACTGCATTAATCGCAGTGCTGGGTCTCTTTTTCTTTTCAGTAATGCCGATCATCAACGCTGCTGCGATGGATATGATTGATAAAGGATCCGAAGGGTCTGGAACGGCCTTGATGTTCACCGGCGGAGCAGTTATTGGATCATTAACGCCGATTGCAGCTGGTTTTATCAATCAGTCAAATGGATTTGAGGGTGTGGTGATATTTGCGGGAATTATAGCTGCTGCAGGAGCGATACTTTCACTAGTTTTGCCAATGAAATCCCAAGCCAATACTTAAGCGTGTTGTTTGCGCAAGTGACCGTAATTTGATACCTACTTGTCGATGTGATGATTAAAAAGTTTTTACTTTTCTAAACGAAAGAAATTTAAGCTCATTAGGATGTATTTATGAAAGCCATCGATATACATGCTCACATTCCTCGAATGCCAGGTCTTTCCGAATACGGTATTGAACCAGGTCTACGTCAAATGTTCCGTATGACTGATGAGTCCATAAGCATTGAGAAGATGGTTGAGACTTATCGTGCTATCGATACTATGGCTGTGATCTTTTCTGTTGATGCCGAAACTGAAACTGGAGATTTACCCGACCCGAACGATTATGTGGCCCAGATAGTAGAGTCTTATCCGGATGTGTTCGTTGGATTTTGTAGCGTGGATCCTCGGAAGGGTAAAGCAGCGGTTGAAGAATTGGAACGTTCGGTATTATCTCTTGGATTACGGGGCTTGAAACTTCATCCGATCCATCAGGCTTTTTTTCCTGATGACCCTGTATTTATTCCATTATTTACTAAAGCTGAAGAGCTTGGAATACCTGTACTTATGCATTCAGGATACGCTGCGGCCGGGGCTAACTCGCCAGGTGGAGATGGTTTTGAACTTGCATACTCACGACCTATACCCCATGTGGATTCACTGGCGGCACGACATCCTGACTTAACGATCATCATGGCTCACCCTGCATGGCCGTGGATCCAGGAGCAGGTTGCGGTTGCATTACACAAAGCTAATGTTTTCATAGATCTTTCAGGTTGGGCTCCGCGTTATATTCCGAGAGACTTGATCGCCGAAGCCAGCGGTCGATTAAGGAAAAAGGTTTTATTTGGATCTGACTATCCGTATATTTCTCCGGTTACTTGGTTAGAGCAGTTTCAGGAGCTAGACATTCGTGATGAGGCTCGTCCACTTATACTTCATGACAATGCTGCCAGAATCCTGAATTTGTCCTAGATTGTCGCCTTTCTTATATCGATTATTATTGTGGTTGTAAGTTGAAAATATGGGTTTGTCCTGTCTTAATGTAATGCGCCCCTCCGGAGGCGTGTTTGGAGGGGCGCATGGGCTCTTAGCGGAGACTGTATAAGTAATTTTTGAGCCACAAAATTACTTACGGCGTGAGGTTTGTGTGTCCGCACAAACCTCAGCATTTCATTGTTTTGCCTCTACGCGATATTTGGTTTTGTCGTTGATCTCCTGTGTGATGTAATGCGGTTGGCTTTAGTTTTTACTCGGTGTGCTACACACGTACTTCAGTTATTGTTGACAATTGTTGTGGCACAGCCGTTGTTGCTGCCATGCCGCCATTTAAAGTCATGAGTGCGGACTTCAACCGGCTATCGAGAATTCTCAGGCTGCTGATCAGTTTTAAACGTCGGTATTCAGGTATAACTTGTAATTGCAACGCATCTAATTCACCAGCGATTTTTAATACGGCATTTTCAATTAGCGCTGTGTCGGCTTCGACAGGTCTTGCTCTCTGAAATACTGGTGCTGGTTCTGGCTCGGTTTCGGCCGCTCGCTTACCATTCACGACTTCTTCAATAATGTCTTCGATTGAAAGAGTACTTGAAGTTTTAGCTCGCCCTACGATCCTCTCGACATGAACACTAGAAAGTCGACCTTCGATAAATGGTTGTGCTATTTCTCGTTGTCTGGCATGGTCTTCGATATCTGCGATAGACCGTGCTTCTTTGAAGGTCAATTCTCCAGTATTCACCTTTTCGCCTAGACCCTGATCTAATGTTCGTATGAGACTTTCGTAATGGTGAATGGTGCCAGGCGTGATTCCTGTCCGTCGAGCAAGTTCTTGCTGTGTGACACTGTGAGAATCTCTGTATTCCATGAATGCTTTGCCCAACTCCATCGCTGGTACAAGTGATGAGTGGTACTGTTCGGCCAGTGAAAATTCCCAACGCTCTTGTGCTGTGACTTCTTCTTTAACGGTGCATTCAACTGTTATTTCACCAGCTTCTTTTGCGGCACTGAGTTTTCGCTGGCCTGATAACAGTAAGTATCCGTTGTCTTTGAATAAAACCACTGGATCACGCTTTGAGCGCACAGACCGAGTGCTTTCCCGTCTCCCATTTTTTTGGAATTTTGATACTGGAAGGTCTGGGTCAGGGAAGATCTGATCTATAGGAATCTTCAATTTGCTGTCCTATTCTTGATGGTACTGAGTGGTGAATTGTTGATTTTGAAAGCCTCTCAGAATTTATTTATCGCACTAACGGATACTGTTCATATTTCATTCCAAAACGCTGAAGAGTATTGTCCGCGTTCCAAAAAGAAGTTTCATAAACTGTCCCCGCCGGGGAAACGGCATTCCAAAATATATTTGACTTTGGAATTGCTGGGAGATACCTTAGTTGTGCGATAAGCTTGGAATGTGTAAATACGAGTTCAAATGACCCCTCAAGAACAAACTCCTGCTATTCCCCCGTACGTTCCCTATCGTACGTTCCAAACTTTTTTGGAATTTCTACTTGAAGAGGGTATTCCTGGAAGAATCGATAAAACGGTTTGGGGCCCGAGGTTTTCAGGTAGCTCCGGCACTCAATTGATGACCGCTTTGAAAGTTCTCGAGTTGGTTGATTCTGAAGCCCATCCAGACGATAAGCTTGACCGCCTTGTACATGCCGAAGGTGAAGAGAGGCGAGCATTACTACGCGATATTCTTGAGGGGTTTTATATACCAGTTTTCGAACTGGATTTGTCTCGTGCCAGTAAAGGCCAATTTCGCGATGCATTTAGAAGGTTTGGAACTAAAGAAGGCGTATTGACGAAATGCGAAGCCTTTTTTATACGTGCTGCACAGGCGGCTGGCATAAAGCTTTCACAGCGAATTCTCGCTGGTCGTCATGGCGCTGGCAGATTACGTAATTCAGGGACTTCTGTTCGTTCACGTGCAGTGACAGCACAGCCTGTTAATACAGTAAAAACTGAACGTGTAGTGGATGTTGATCCTGCCTCACAAGAGCTATCGACTCAATTGGAGCTAGCCGATCGTATCCTAGCGAAATACCCTGATTTTGATCCCGCTTGGGATCCATCTGTGCAGACCAAGTGGCTTGAAGGTATGACTCGTCTTTACGAGGGGTTGTCTATTAGTGGAACGGATCGATCGAGCGATCGTGAAGTAGTTGAAGGAGATATTCCCTTAACATAGTTGAGTTGTTTTTGTGGTTGAGGGATTGCAGGATGTTGTTGTATGCATTTTTGTAGTTATGTGATTTTTTTGACAGTTGTATGACGGCAAAAGATCGTTGGTTTTAGAGAAAAAAAGGCCGCTCCAATTTGGAGCGGCCTTTTCAAATACTTTTGAAGGGAGAGGCTAGAAGCCCATGTCTCCTCCTGGAGGTCCGCCTGGCATTGGTGGCATCGGCGGTTCATCTTGTTCACTGATAAGCGCCTCAGTTGTGAGGATCATTCCAGCGACAGAGACTGCATTTTCGACGGCTGCACGAGTTACCTTGGCAGGATCAACAATGCCCATCTCCACCATGTCACCGTACTCACCTTTATGGGCGTCGAAACCGTAGTTGCCAGCATCGTTTTCAGCGACGTTGTTCAAGATGACAGCGCCTTCGTAGCCGGAATTAGCGGCTATAACCCTGATTGGGGCCAAGAGCGAGCGTTTAAGTACTTCGATTCCAGTCTGTTCATCGTCGTTATCTGACGTTACTTCGCTGAGTGCTCCAGATGCTTTGATTAAGACTGTTCCGCCACCTGGAACGATTCCTTCTTCTACTGCTGCCCGAGTGGCTGAAAGAGCATCTTCCATCCGTTGCTTTTTCTCTTTCATCTCGATTTCGGTTGCTGCACCGACTTTGAGAATTGCGACTCCGCCAGAAAGCTTAGCCAAGCGTTCTTGGAGTTTCTCACGGTCATAGTCAGATGATGTGTCTGCTATCTGTGTTTCGATCTCGGCTTTTCGGCCATTGAGAGCATCAACGGAGCCATCACCATCTACGAAAGTGGTTTCGTCTTTGCTTACTACGATCTGCTTACACTTACCGAGGTCATCCAGAGTCACAGTTTCTAATTTGCGACCTATCTCTTCTGAAATAACAGTGCCGCCAGTGAGAATAGCGATATCTTCGAGCATAGCTTTGCGTCGGTCGCCGAAGCCAGGAGCCTTGACGGCTGCAACGTTAAGTGTCCCACGAAGCTTGTTTACTACCAGAGTCGCAAGAGCCTCACCTTCTACGTCTTCAGCGATCACCAAAACGTTCTTATTGGTTTGAAGAACCTTTTCAAGAACTGGTAGGAGATCTGAAATCGCAGAAATCTTCTGTGAAGTGATTAAGACGTAAGGATCGGCGAGGACAGATTCCTGTCGTTCGGAGTTAGTTACGAAGTAAGGGGAAAGAAATCCACGATCTATTTGCATTCCTTCAACGAATTCAGTCTCGTATGAGAGAGACTTTGATTCATCAACGGTGATAACTCCGTCTTTACCAACCTTGTCCATAACGTCGGATATGAGGCTGCCCATCTCGTCATCATGTGATGAGAGGATTGCAACGCTTTCAATTTGATCTTTCGAATCAACCGGGGTTGATTGGCCGGCTATCGATTCACGAACAGCTGCCATCCCCATGTCCATACCGCGCTTCAATGCCATTGGGTCGGTACCTGCTGCAACGTTCTTGAAACCTTCGGCGATGATTGCCTGGGCGAGAACAGTTGAAGTAGTTGTGCCATCACCAGCGTCGTCGTTTGTCTTCTTTGAGACTTCTTTGAGTAGCTGTGCACCCATGTTTTCAAAGGGGTCTTCGAGGTCGATCTCCTTTGCGATGGTTACACCATCAGAGTTGACCTGTGGAGGGCCAAATTTTTTGTCGACGATAATGTTTCGACCACGTGGGCCGAGCGTCGGCTTAAGAGTGTCGGCGAGAACGTCGATGCCTGCTTTTAGGCGGGATCGAGCATCATCGCTGAACTTGAGTTCTTTTGCTGCCATTAGGTATTTATCTCCAATATTAGACGGCTAATTTCAAATCAACTAGCCAACAATTGCAAGAATGTCGCTCTCTCGAACGATCAGATAATCTGTTCCGTCTTCTGCATATTCAGTACCTGCGTACTTCGAGTAGATAACGGTTTGACCTATTTTGACCGGCATGTCGATGACTGTGCCTTCGTCAGTTGTTCGGCCTGGGCCAGCTGCTACAACAGAGCCCTGTTGGGGTTTCTCTTTCGCGGTATCGGGAATGATGATCCCGCCAGACGAGGTCGAGGCCTCTTCATCGGCGGGCTCAATGATTACCCTGTCACCGAGTGGTGTGAGGTTCAGTGCCACTGAATATTTTCTCCTTAGTAGTGACTTGAGCGTTCGGCTATTTGACTGTTTAATGAATGGTGCGGACACACCAAATCAATATCAAATTAGACCGAATTGTTAATTAGCACCTTCCCTTTTCAACTGCTAGCAGTCGAAAGGTTAGAGTGCTAGTTAGGGAAATTTTATTAACCGTTTCACCTTGCGTCAACTGTTAGGGAACGGACATATGGTGAATACAGGCTGAATCAGAAATCTAAGGTTGTGATGATTTGAATAGCGTTTGACCATCGATTTCGATGTTAACTGAGCGCTGGAATTTTCTGATAGCTCCCAGGTTTACATCGACTCCAAGGCCCGGAGCATCAGATGCTCGAACAAAGCCATTTGAATCTCTAAAAATCCCTGATGGCGCAGTGAGATCGAGAATCAGCGGCGAATTTCCAGCAGGGTATTCGAT
>MPLX02019622.1_pt1 | contig 11057 bp, 11 predicted proteins | sample 1617341 | NCBI WGS metagenome assembly MPLX02 (sample SAMN05944804, study PRJNA350692) | marine metagenome | biome: marine; feature: ODZ; material: water; isolation source: 120 m water sample filtered on 0.2 um supor filter | place: Pacific Ocean | collected 2012-04-08 | depth 120m m | reverse complement strand
TTTACCGGAAAACGATATCTGCTCGGTGCGCCCGGAAAAGTGTCGACACGATCAGGGTAACGAGGCCGACCGCGAATTTTATCGCACCCACTGCAACGTAGACCACTTTGTTTATCTTTCCCTGACCTCCGGTGTGAAGGTGGGAATTACCAGGCACTACAACGTTCCCGGTCGCTGGATCGATCAGGGAGCGGTGCAGGCGGTAGTCATTGCTAAGGTTCCTCGCCGCATTCTTTCGGGGCAGATCGAGGTGGCCCTGGCGAAAAAAATTTCGGACAGGACCAATTGGAGAAAAATGCTTCTGGGACAGATGGAGGAGATAGACCTGTCCGTCATGAGGAACCGGGCTATCGAATGGATTCCAGAGAACCTACGTCAATACGCTTTATCCGATGAACCGGTCTGGTCATTTACCTATCCGGTTCAATCCGTTCCGAATAAAATTTTAAGCCACAACTTGGATAAGGAATACGAATTCACCGACCATCTTACGGGAATCAAAGGACAATACCTGATTTTTGAAAACCGCGTGATCAACCTGAGGAAGTACGCGGGCTACCACCTTGAATTTACGTTTGAGAGCTGAAAGTAAGATGGGGGTGTCTAGGCTTCCTGGAGTCAGCCGGGTCATTGGGTAGCTGAAATAAAAAAGCGAAATCCAAATAAATTGGATTTCGCTTTTTGGAGAAACGTTGAAAAAAGTCAGGCGGCCTGTTTGACCATTTCCCCCTCGAGTGCCTGGGGCGTGGAAGTTGTAGCGGGAACGCGTTTCAGTTTAGCCACCCGCACATTCTTTGCCAGTCCCAGTTTCTTTAAAACCCAGATGGACATCCAAGTGATATCGATCTCCGTGGGCCGCAGGCCATGGCGGGCCGACTTGGGAAAGGCGTGGTGATTATTATGCCAGCCTTCGCCGTAAGCAATGAGGCCAACCCACCAGCAGTTGGTGGACAGGTCATTTTCCAGTTTAAAGTTGGTGTAGCCGAAAGCATGCGCAGCGCTATTGACAAACCAGGTGCTGTGGTAGACCAGAACTAGACGCAGGAAAATACCCCAGATCACCCAGGGCAGGCCACCGATGGCAAGAAAAACCAATCCAAGCGCCACTTGGATTTTGATGTAATTGTCTTCCAAGAATTGATAGAACTTGTTGTCCGCAATATCCTTGGAATAATTCCGGATTACCTGTGGATCATCAAACTCCGGGTTTGTGTAAAGCATCCACCCAAGGTGCGCCCACCAGAGGCTATCCTTGGCATTGTGCGGGTCTCGATCGGTATCCGATCCGCCATGATGCATCCGGTGATGGGCTACCCATTTGAGAGGTCCGTTCTGACAGGCCAGCGACCCGATAAACACTAACGTGTTGCCCAGCCATTTGGGAAGGTCCATCCCCCGGTGGGTCAGGTATCGGTGGTAGCCAAAACAAATACCCAGGGACGCGGTCATCCAGTGAAGCACCAGCATGAGGGCTACGGCACTCCAAGAGAATGCGAACGGGAAAAGAGCCATCAAGGCGCCCACATGTAGAAAAATAAAGAAACCGACGACTGGCTTGTTGAGTTTAAGTTTGGGTTTGACCCGGGTAAGTGTAGGCATATTTTCCTTGGATAGGTTGTTGGGTTATTAAAGATTATTTAAGGATATGAAGGTAATGTGTCGTTTCTTGCGAATTGTGGCATACTACCCTTAAAACGCATGGGTCTATGTAAAACTTATGTAATATTTGGAGATAGGGCGATTCTGGCTGCAGTTCGGCTTCCAGGTTTCCCGGTTCCCGGCATGAGTAAACTGCGCACATTATTCCATCCCATTTTCGTTTTTGTTGGGATTCAGATTGCCTGGATTGGGCTGATAGGCGTCTGGATCTACTGGTACGTCAAAAACAGCCGCGATCTCAGAGAATTTGCCAAGCGCCTTCCTCCTGAACTACTGGAAGTGGATTTCGACTGGGTGGTCCTGGTCGAGGGAGGGGTGCTGATGTTGATGATCCTTGCCGGCGTTTACGTAATTTTCGTGTATTGGAACAAACAGGCGCGGCTGAATCAGCTCCAGAGCAACTTCGTTTCCAGCGTATCGCATGAGTTAAAATCTCCCTTGGCCTCTATTCAGCTTTATCTGGAAACTCTCAAGTACCAGAAAGTCTCACCCAAAGAAACGCAGGATTTTGTCGAGATCATGCTGGCCGATACAGAGCGCCTCTCGAGCCTCATCGACAATATTCTCGAGTCCAGTAAATCCGATCCCAAAAGTATGCAGCTCCAGTTCCAGCCGGTAGAGACAGGACCATTCGTCCGGGAAGTGCTGAAGCAGCACACGCGCCTGTTCGAGGAGAAGCGCTGCGAGGTGAAGCTGGAGTTGGACGATGCCCCGAGGGTTAACCTGGACTTCAAGGCCATGCGAATGGTTTTTAATAACCTGATCGTAAATGCTTTGCGTTATTCCCCGACCGGATCGTCTCTCACCATTCGGGTGAGACATAATGAAAAATATTGTCTGATCGATTTTATTGATCAGGGGTTCGGATTCGAAAAGAAAGAATTGAAAAAGGTGTTTAAGAAGTTTTATCGGGTGCAGCATCAGGAAACCCAGAACATCGAGGGGGCGGGACTCGGATTGTTTATTTCCCAGCAGATCGTAAAGAGCCACAAGGGAAACATTAAGGCGTACAGCGAAGGCCGCAACCGTGGTACCCGATTCACCGTGGGCCTGCCCTTGAATCTGGCCGCCAGCGAAGTTACAGCTGATGAAATAGTGGAAGAGGTGAGTTGACTGTGCCGGAACGGAATAAAATTTTACTGGTGGAAGACGACCCGCACCTGGCCAAGGGACTGCGGTTCAATCTGGAGCGGGAAGGTTACGAGGTATCCCTGGTTGATAACGGTGTCTCGGCACTCGATTTGTTGAGGGAGGATGACTTCGACCTGCTTATCCTCGACCTCATGCTTCCCACGATGGGTGGACTTGACGTGGCTAGGAAAATAAGGGAAACAAACATGCGTTTCCCCATTCTGATGCTCACCGCGAAGTCGACGAAAAAAGACAAGGAAATCGGGTTTGAAGCAGGTGCCGACGATTATCTCACCAAACCTTTTCATTTGCCTGAGCTGCTGTTACGCGTAAAAGGAATCTTACGTCGGTGGGAATGGTACAAGGATCCCGTGCACGATCAGGAAATTTTTCGTTTTGGTGAAATGTGGATCAACTTCGGAACTGGAAAGGCGAATGGGGTTGATGGTGAGTTTTATCTTACCACTAAGGAGGTCCTTGTCATGAATCTCTTGGTGGAGAAAAAGGGTGACGTCGTCACCCGCGAGGAGTTGCTTGAAAAAGTTTGGGGCTACGACCCGGAAACCGAAACACGCACCGTGGATAATTTTATCTCGCGCCTCAGAAAATATTTCGAAAAGAAACCTCAGAAGCCTCGGCACATCATCACCGTGCGAGAAAAGGGGTACCAGTTCGACTTGTAAGACTCGTTCCCCGTATTACGGCTCAATATTTATCCACGTTTCGATTTTTCTCGCCAGTTGTTCATCGTTAAATCGCTCGACGGAAAGTTTATCGATGAACAGACATTCCCCTAACACCTCAGTTTTCGAAAGCTCCCGGATAAGCCCAGCCTGTTCTCGCTCTACGGCATTGAGTTCCCTGTCTTCCATGCGATTGAGGATGACCCCGGCAACATCAATCCCCGCTTTCTTGGCTGCGGCCAGGGTCAGGAGAGTGTGATTGAGCGTGCCTAGGGTGACCCGACTGACAACAATGAGGGGTAGTCCGAGGTCAAGGACGAGATCGGCCACCAAGTAATCGGGGCGCAGAGGAACCATGAGCCCACCAACTCCTTCAACGAGTATTTGATCATGTCGATTCTGGAGCAGACGAAAGTTTTCTAGAATGCGGTTGATTTCCAGCTCCCGGTGCTCCATTCGTGCCGCCTGCAAGGGCGCCGCGGCAGGTTTTAAACGAATGGGGCAGGTCTCTTCAAGAGTGTCTTTATTGCCTGAGACCGCGAGTAGAAATTTTGCGTCGGAATTTGATTCCGAACTGCATTCCGGATCCACCCCCGTTTCGATGGGTTTCATGATGCCGGTACTCACCCCCCACTTGCGAAACAGCGTTAGCAGGCAGGCTGTGACAATGGTTTTGCCGACCCCGGTATCGGTTCCGGAAATGAAATAACCTCTAGGTTTCATTGTATATTATAAGGGTTTGGGTGGCTTGATTGTCCCATGATTATCCTCGAGAAAAAATATTTTTTATTTTCTTCCGAACAAAAATGGGGAAGAAAGAATTCTGATATAATAGGAACCCGTAGAACACGATCGGGCTTCGTTTTTTATTTTATCGGAAAGGCGTGTCGAGTCATGGGTTCGAAAAAAGTGGAGGTCATCTGTCCCTGTTGTGAGAGCAAACTGCAGGTCGATAAAAAGACCGGCGAGGTTCTGTGGGAGCAGAAAAAGGAAATAGCCATGCCTTCCCTGTCTGATATGGTAAAAGGGCTCGATTCGCAGAAAAGGGAACAGGAGTCTCAATTCAAGAAACAGAACGAGACGCAGAAGGAACGGAACCGATTGCTCAACGAGAAGTTTAAGGAAGCCCAGAAACACGTCGATAAGTCCGACACCCGGCCTCTTCGTGATTTTGACTTGGATTGACTCCGCTACCCACTCGTCAATCGCAAGCTTGTACATTCATCCCATCGTAAGCCAGTTCAATATTCTCCGGTAGTTGCTCCGACACCTTCTTGTGATCGTATGTGTGGTTGATATGTGTAAGGATCGCGCGTTTGGGTTGAAGGTCCTCGATTGCCTCAAGGGCCTGGCTTAAGGCAAAATGGGTGGGGTGTGGGTCGAACCCGACTGCGTTGATGATCAGAATATCCAGGTGTTTCAGTTTCTCTCTGGAGGCGTCGGGGATTCCGCTACAGTCGGTGATGTAGGCGCAATTGTTAAATTTGTAGCCTAGGATTGTCAGGTTTCCGTGAAGAATGTCGAACGGAGTGACCAACACACCTCCCAGTGAAAATGTTTCACCATTCAACGGGTGTAGGGTTAGCTTCGGCAGGCCGCCTCCCGCCTGTGTGGTTCTGTTGAAAATATAATCAAATTTCGTGCGAATAGTGGCGATCGTATTCCTGTTTCCATAGCAGGGGATGACGGTGCTGTTGAAGTGATTGAAGCTTCTCAACTCGTCAATCCCGTGGACGTGATCGGCGTGGTGATGGGTATAAAGAACGTAGTTAATATAGGAGATACCATGGACCAGACACTGCTGTCTCAGGTCGGTGGATGTGTCGATGAGCAGGTGGTGTCCGTTTTCATGGATCAGGATGGATGAACGCAGACGCTTGTTTTTGGGGTCATCGGACTGGCATACATCGCAATCGCAACACAGTGAAGGGATGCCGGTGGACGTTCCCGACCCGAGAAAAAGAATGTTCATGGTGAATCAAGGTTGTCCGCTATCCAGTTCAATGCCGGATGTCGCAGAGCGTATCGTTTTTTTCGCACGGACGGGTTTCGAATTGTATGGTTGAGTGCGTGATGTTGAACCTGTTTTTGAGAAGTTCCTGTATATCCTTTAAAACCGATTCGAACTGGTTCACCTTGCTGTCGTGAAGCAGTGCGTGAGTACTCAAGGCGTAAATATTCGAACAGATGCTCCAGACATGAAGCTCATGGATATCACGAATCGCGGGAAGCGCCGTGAGTTCTTTTTTGACCTCAGCAATTGATACTCCCTTAGGAACCCCTTCCAACAGAATGTGTAACGCGTCCGCAAGTACGTTCCACGCCCCCCAGAGCAGAAGCAAGGCGATGCCTACCGCTAGAATGGGGTCCACGACGAACCATCCGGTAAGCCAGATGATACCGCCGCCAATCAGGACCCCGACCGACGCGATGGTGTCTCCTAGAATATGAAAGAAAGCGCCCCGAAGATTCAGATCGTGCGTATGCCGAAAAGGGTCTTTGAGGTAGTAAAGGACAATCAGGTTGGTCGTCAGGCCCAGTGCGGCGACGAGAATAACCATCCCGCTGTCTACCGTAGGTGGGCTCTGATACCGTTGAATAGCTTCGTAGAAAATAGCGCAGGCCATGAGGGCAAGAACCAGTCCGTTTACGACTGCGGCCAGGATTTCGATTCGGTGGTATCCGTAAGTTTTTTCCTCGTTGGTAGGCAGACAGGCGATTTTAAGGGCGAACCAGCTCAAAGTCAGAGAAAATACATCGGTGAACATATGGGCCGCATCGCTTAGTAGTGCCAGGCTGTTAGCTAGAATGCCACCGACCACCTCGATGCAAAGGACGAAGAAAGTAAGCCACGCCGCAAATTTCAGGCGATTTCGGGTGACTGAAGAATCTATTGTATTTTTAGAATCCTTATCCACAGGAAAACATCTTCTTTAGTACCGGTAAAAAGAGGTGTCCTATTCCACGGGTTTTGATTATTTATTGTAAGTAACGGCGTTCCATCCTGTCAAGGCGGGCTCCGGTGGGTTTTAAACGCGGTTCATCAACCTCAAGCTCGCGTTTGAACCGGGCCGGGATTTTATGCTACATTAGGACCCTTCAACTGTAAATTTTTCTAAACAGAGGAGAATGAAATGGCAACATTAGTATCTAGACCTGCGCCTGAATTCGAAGCTCAGGCCGTTATGCCCAATGGTTCCTTTAAGCAGATCAAGCTTTCCGATTATAAGGGGAAATATGTGGTCCTCTTTTTCTACCCACTCGATTTCACGTTTGTTTGTCCGACAGAGATCATCGCTTTCAGCGACAAGCAGGGAGAATTTGAAAAACGCAACACTCAGGTGATCGGTGTGTCTATTGACAGCCATTTTTCGCATTTGGCTTGGAGGAATACCGATCGTAAAAAAGGCGGGCTCGGTGATATCGCGTACCCCCTCGTTGCTGATATTTCTAAGCAGGTCAGCAAGGATTACGACGTTCTAGCCGACATGGGTATAGCTTTTCGCGGGTTGTTTTTAATCGATAAGGATGGCATTGTCCAGCACCAGCTTGTGAATAATCTGCCCCTAGGCCGAAACGTTGACGAAGCGCTTCGATTGGTTGATGCGTTGCAGTTTCATGAGAAAAACGGCGAAGTTTGCCCCGCCAACTGGAAAGAGGGCGAGGATGGTATGCAAGCCGACCCCGAAGGCGCACAGGCTTATTTCAGCAAGCACAATTAAACCCGAGAACCCGGTTTCAAAAGCGTAGATGTAAATTTTCAGTCAGTTGAACCCACTGGAAGTCTCCCGCGGGCGGATGGCGCCTGCGGGCTTTTTTTCTTATGATTGTTTTATCCAATGATGATGGTTTCAACGCCGAAGGATTGCGGGCGCTCCGCAGGGAGATGATGAAGGTTGCCGAAGTGGTGATCGTTGCACCGGAGACGGAACAGAGCGCAATGGGGCACGCCATCACCCTGACCCAGCCGCTCAAAGTCCGCGAAGTGGTCGAAAACGGAGAGTTCATCGGTTACGCTGTCAACGGAACCCCAGCTGATTGCGTAAAAATTGCCACTACGGTCCTTCTGGATCAGCCCCCTGAGATGGTAGTCTCGGGTATCAATCTAGGTGGAAACTTGGGTACCTGCGCAATCTATTCGGGAACCGTGTCCGCCGCCACCGAAGCCACGATCATGGAAATTCCTGCCATCGCGGTTTCCCTCAACACGTTCGAAAACCCCGACTTCAGTTTTGCCGCTGAGTTTACTCGTAAGTTGGTTCCCCTTGTACTGGAAAAAGGCCTACCACAAGGAGTGGCGCTGAACGTCAATGTGCCTGCAGTACCTCGACCAGAAATCAAAGGAGTGACCGTGACCCGCCAAGGGAAATCCCGAGTCGTGGAAACATTCGACAAGCGGGTCGACCCAAGGAATAATACCTACTATTGGATGGCGGGAGAAATGCGTTTCGATGAAGCTGATGAGGATACGGATTGCCGCAGGGTCTCCAGTAACTACGTTTCTGTTACCCCTATTCACTTTGACCTCACCAGCCATGGAACACTCGCTGAACTAAAAGGTTGGGATATCTCTCTTTAGGATGCTTCGAGTTTCGATTTGGTTTAGGATAAGCTCCCTGGTTGATTTCTGACTGGGTAGAAGGAACTCGTCCAAAATGGTAACAAGTGGGAATAGTTGATTCCCTTCCAAGGGTAGCGGATACAAAAACGGCCGATGAGATAGATTCTCATCGGCCGTTTTATTTTTGACTAAAAAGGGGAGTAACAGTGTCCAGTGTTACACTTTGGTCGTATTAGCGTTCTCCTGCAACGCGTCTTTGCGGCTGAGTTTCACCTTTCCCCGTTGATCCACGTCGATCACCTTCACTTTGACCTCATCTCCTTCTTGGATTTCGTCGGAGACGCTCTTGATGCGCCGGTCGCAAATCTGGGAGATGTGTACGAGTCCATCGGTCCCCGGGAAGATTTCGACAAACGCGCCGAACTCGACGATTTTCTTGACCGTGCCAAGATAAATTTTGCCGACCTCCACTTCCTGGATTAGATTTTCGATATGCTCGATGGCTTTGTTTGCGGCCTCCTCGTCTGAAGAAGCGATAGAAACAAGACCGCTGTCCTCGATATCGATGGAGACACCGGTTTTGTCGACGATTTCGCGAATGACTTTTCCGCCGGGACCGATGATATCGCGGATCTTGTCGGTTGGGACGCGCATGGTGATGATTCTGGGCGCGTATTTGGATAGGCTAGGCCGGGGTGCTTCTAGAGCCTTGCTCATTTCTCCGAGAATGTGGAGGCGCCCCTCTTTAGCCTGCCGCAATGCGCGGGCCATCAAGTCCTTGTCCAGCCCAGCAATCTTGATATCCATTTGCAGGGCGGTAATCCCATTCTGCGTGCCTGCAACCTTGAAGTCCATATCTCCAAGATGGTCCTCGGAGCCCAGAATGTCAGACAGAATAGCGGCCTGGTCTCCTTCCTTGATGAGTCCCATGGCGATTCCGGCGACCGGATTCTTGATGGGGACCCCGGCGTCCATCAGTGAGAGCGAACCGCCACAGACTGAGGCCATCGAAGAGGATCCGTTGGATTCCAGAATATCCGAGACAATCCGGATCGAATAAGGGAACGAATCTCTGTCGGGCAGGATGGGGACGAGGGATCGCTCGGCTAGCATCCCGTGGCCAATTTCTCGGCGGCCTGGGCCTCCTATGAACTTGGTCTCCCCGGTACAAAAAGCAGGGAAGTTGTAGTGTAGATAAAAATGCTTGGTTCCCTTGAGTTCTAGGGTGTCCAAGCGTTGCTCGTCGACTTTTGTTCCAAGCGTGGTACTCACCAAGGCCTGTGTTTCGCCCCGGGTGAAGACTGCTGAGCCGTGAGCTCGTGGAAGATAGCCGGGTTTGATGCTAATAGGCCGGACTTCATCCAGGTTTCGTCCGTCAACGCGCTTTTGTTTTTCGAGAATGAGCTTACGTACGACGTCTTTTTCTAAGTCATGAAACAGGTTGCCGAGGGGTCCTTTGAGAGTGTCATCGCCCTCCGGGTTGACCTCGTCTTCCATATCTTTCTTTGCTTGTTTAATTGCCTCCGATCGCTCCTGTTTGCTAACGATCTGCATTGCCGATTCCAGTTTGGGTCGAATGTTGCTAACCCGCTCCACGAGAGTGTTGTCGATTTCTTCTTTCTCGACCTGAAGTTTTTCCTTACTGATGAGTGATTTGAGCTGAATCTGGAGGTCAATCAATTTCTTGATCCGTTCGTGACCGAACTCCAGGGCGCTCATCATCTCGTCCTCACTAGCTTCGTTGGCCCCAGCTTCGACCATGACGATCCCATCGGCGGTTCCGGCCATGAGGAGCTGAATGTCACTTTGTTCACTTTCCTCGTGAGTCGGATTGAATACGAAACTCCCGTTGATGCGTCCGATGCGGGCGCCTGCAATAGGGGTTTCGAAAGGGATGTCGGAAATCATCAGCGCGGCAGAAGCGCCGGTGAGGGCGATTACATCGGCGGGGTTGACTTGGTCGTGGGAAACCACGAAACAAACGATTTGCGTTTCGTTGCGGAACCCATCGGGAAACAGGGGCCGTATGGGCCGATCGATCAACCGGCAGGTGAGTGTTTCGAGATCGCTCGGCCGGGCCTCACGTTTAAAGAATCCCCCTGGGATCTTTCCCGCAGCATAAGTTTTTTCTCTGTAATCTACCGTGAGAGGGAAGAAGTCGATGCCTTCCCTTGGGCTGGAGGCCATGGTTGCGGAAACCAGAACCATGGTGTCTCCTTGCCTCGCAATAACAGCGCCCCCGGCCTGTCGGGCCAAGTCGCCAGCTTCTAAAGATATACTTCTTCCGTCAAGTTCAATTTCTACTCGTTCCATTCAAATTATCTCCAAATTTTTATTAACGCCGGATTCCCAGACGGGTGATGATCTGCTGATACCGGTTGGCGTCTTCTTTTTTTAGATGGTCCAGCAACTTGCGTCGCCGGCTTACGATCTTAAGCAGACCCTGTCTGGAATGATGGTCTTTGTTGTGGGTTCTAAAGTGTTCGGTGAGGTAATTCAATCGGTTGGTCAGAAGGGCGATTTGCACTTCGGACGATCCGGTATCGTTCTCATGTAGCTTGTAATCGGTAATGACCGTTGTTTTTGTTTCCTTGGTAAAAGCCATCTCCTTATCCTCTAAATGGGTTGGTTTTAGGAGGGCGATTGGTGAATGTTTTCACAGCGGAATGTTTCCGCAAGCGGCTCAGTTCGATTGATGTGGTAGGATTCCTCTGTGAAAACATTCCAATCACTCCTCAGCAGTTAAATAACTCAGCATAAAACTCGTTTCGGTTTAAACACAATATCATCAGGGGCCAGGCCGGTCACTGTATCCTGATCGACCACCGGTTCGACTATGGCGACTACTTTACCGCTGTCACCAAAGACTCGGAAATAGTGACCCGGCTCAAATTGCTCAGGAAGGGTTTCGATAAATGATTTTGAGAGTGCCGCCCCGTGAGTGACGGGTTTAACGTAATCCTCTTTAACGCGGATCGCCGGAAGAAAGTCGAGTGCTTCTTCCGGGGGGCAAAGCTTGTCAG
>MPLX02131062.1_pt1 | contig 11064 bp, 15 predicted proteins | sample 1617341 | NCBI WGS metagenome assembly MPLX02 (sample SAMN05944804, study PRJNA350692) | marine metagenome | biome: marine; feature: ODZ; material: water; isolation source: 120 m water sample filtered on 0.2 um supor filter | place: Pacific Ocean | collected 2012-04-08 | depth 120m m | reverse complement strand
TGAGGAAACGATGAACCAAGGTCCTTTCGTTGCATTTTTGGAAAACAGCAAATACCTCCAGGAAGAATGTATTTTCAACGCTGCCTATGGCAGGTTCATGAAAGATATCCGTAAGACTCTTGATGATTCCAGCAAGCTTGCCCAATCTATGGACCGGCATGATGCTCCTGATGTAATGTTTGAAATCGCTGTAGAGTAAGATCAACTAGAGATTGCCGAAATTATTCTTATCAATAAAACTAGAAAACAACCTACTCATCAGTCATAGCTCGGCTCACTTTACCGAATAGAAGTTTTCTCTCCTTTAAAAGTTTCATATTTTCAAATACCCACTTACTGATAAACCTCACGGACTCCTGCTCGCCATCACTAAGATCAGCATTTGCAGCAAGTGCTTCCTGCACTGTCTTAAAATCTATCTGCGCTAAAGAAAACCCCTCGCCTGTGGTGGGGTGATCCCAGTTATCAACCACTTCAGTTTGAAGAAGCATGGTAACGGCGGTGTCATTTATAGCCGTCTGCAGCTTCTCTTCACTGATCCAACCTGGCTCACTAGAACGTTTAACAGACTGGTGGTATTTGATTAATCCCTCATTAAAATCTCCCAGTATCTGGGCCAAGTTATTTCTGGCGTCATCGTCTGCTATCAATTGAATTTGCTCTGCCGGCTCCATAGGTTTCGTCTTTCCAACACCAAAAAATGCCTCACTACCCCCTTTATTATCTGGCTGAAACACTCCACTACCGATAAACACCCAGGCCGGAACATTTATTTCATTCGCTTCGGCAGACAAGGTTAGCTTTGAATCTACTATATCGGGCCGACTTATAATATCCGTGTTAATGGTAGAGCAGCCAAACATAAGCGTTGTCCCTGCAGCTAATAAAATGGTCTTTTTCATAAGCATCCTCGTTTAAAAAGTTTGATGAACTGACAAGCCAGCCAAATTTTGTCAAGAGAAGGAGGGACACTCAGACAAAATCAGAGGAGATAACCTGAATCTCTAAGTGGCTGGGCCCTACACCGGTTCTGTTCAGGCAAGCCGGCTTATCAGTTCAGTTCAATTTATTGTTTACAGAGGCCTGTATTCCTAACTTTCTCTCCAAGTAAAATGGAAACCATTTACCACCTGGAGGTGCTGACCAGATCCCGCGCATATTGCCATCACTTAAAATTCTTCCCTCAAATGTTCCTGTCATTTTGTTTCCATTGAATTCATGAATGAGAAATGTTTTATCCTCACTGATTGTTCCCTTTAATGTCCGTAAATTATTTTCTGTATTCACTACGCTGCCTGTAACATCCTCTCCCTTACGATCAAAGGACATATTCATCTTGTATTTCCCTCCAATACTTCCCTCAAAAAAAAGCTTCTGGGTGATTGGAGACGGTTCGGAAATTGACTCCGCTTCCTCATTAAACTGAGCCCATGCAACAATTGAAAGAACGAGGGCCACAAATCCCACAATCAGTTTTATTCCAGAATCCACAAAGTCAATCTCCCACCCTAGGTTATTTATTATTTGTTTTGGTATTCAAACAACCAGTCACCAACAAACGGCTCATCCTGCTTTTTCTTTGGTTCTTTTTTTGCTATATGCTTGGATTGCTCTATTGAGTCACTTGCAGACTCGGTGCCTATGGACGGAACGGGTTCTGATCTTTGGGAAATTGAAGACACGACCCCCCTATTACCCAGAAAGTCCCCTCCAGAAGTTTTTACTTTTAGAATCTTTACTTCTGGCTCATGTTCATCAATGGTTTCTTTAATTATTGAAGCTGTCTCAGGCTGGACCTTCTTTTTAACTTCCATGATTTTAGCCTCCTGGCCTGAAACCGGGGTTTCCGACATATGATGGCCGTATACTGGACCACTGCTTACGATTGGACTTTCAACAGATTGAATGACATTTTTCGATGAAGTGCTTTCATCGGCAAGACTCATGTCGTCAGAATCAACACTTTCATCCCAGTTGGTATTTTTAAAATCACTTGATTGTGAAGAATCATGAGTTTCAGGTTCTTCGTAAATACTTAGTGCAAGAGCATTTTCAGGATATTCTGGCTCTATCGATGTTGTTTGGGTTTCATTATTAGAGCGTACGTAAGTTTTCTCCATGTGCGTAATAAGTTCGCCAAGGTACTGCTCTCTAGAGTCATTTTTTCTTTGCTTATAAAGTTCACGTGCCTTGGCTAAGTAGAAAATGGATGTATTAAGGTCATTTCTGTCCCGATAAGAAAGTCCAATATTATAATTGGCAGCCACGTTGTTCTCATCGATGGCTAATGCCAACTCAAACTGCTCCATCGCCTTATCTTTTTGACCAAGGTCTTCATACACAAGACCAAGACCATTGTAGGCCTGGGCATACTCAGGGTTTATTTTGAGCGCCTCTTCATATTCCCTTTTCGCTATTTCTGGATTATTCTGAGCCAACCAGACAGTCCCAAGGTTGTGATGAGCTCTGGCGTATTCTTCGTTTTGCGCGATTACCTTCTTAAAATCTTCAATTTTTCTTTGATATCGTTCAGCATCCGTACGAACATCCCCAAACAAAAAAATATAAGGTCCAATTGAATAAACAGGATCAGTTTCAAGGGCAGATTTAAATTCTTTTTCAGCCTCCTTAATATTTCCCAGCTTTAAGTAGACCTCGCCAAGGTCGTTGTGAGCTTTTGTGTTATTCCAATCTTCATCTATCAGAGATTTCGCCATCTCTATAGCCGCTTCATTCGGGTTTTCTGTTGCATTTGCATCCGCATTGAGACTTCCCCAACTAAGAATTAATGCTGCCAGGTAATATCTTGCTTTCATGGTTTCACCTTCTTTTAGTGTTATTAAATTGAATGACTGATTCTCCGATTTCAGTCACCGCAACAATTATCTTGATCGTATTTATCAGGTGGTACTTTTTAGCCCTCGCATATCCAGCTGGAGACATTAATTGCATCATTTCCGCAAAACCTTCTTCAAAGTAAAGATTGCCTTTTGAGTTGGTCGTACCTAAAAGAAACACTTCATCGTCATTGGTCACGGAAAATATTCTCGACCCAACAATGGGGTGCCCTGTTGGTGTGTAAAAAACATTTACTGCCAGACTTCCCTTAAAAAGAGGGAGAGCTGAAACACTGATATCTTGATTTTGTTTATGAACAAGTACTACCTTTTGATAAGCCGTATACCCTTCTTCATTAAGAGTAGTGGCGCCTGAATAGGAAGGAATAACTGCCGCAAGCACCAGCAAGACTGCTACAATCATTAAAATGAATTGCTTCTTCATTAATTTCTCCAAATACATATAAGTTGGTTTAATTCTGCCTTCTTAACTTAATAGTTCGAGAAATCGAATCTGAAGGTGACCTACGTGAACATTTATTGTGGAAGTGTGGAAAGCCCCATTTTTAGTGGTTTTGGGAGAGGCTTTTTTTGCCGAGTATTTGTTCGAGAATATTTCTCCTCGAACAGTCGAAGAAAACTAAAGTCCCATGAATGATTAACTCGAGGAATAATTTTAGGCCCTCTGGAACCTGGCCAGGCCGCAAGAGTAGAGTAACTGACGTCATGATCTAGGAAAACCGTGACTTTCTTTCCTCCAGCATCCTTCTCAATTTTTACGATGCTAAATGTTTCATCAGCCACAGAATATTCCACCGCTAAAACAGAAACCGATAAAAAGCTGAAAAGCGCTATTAGAGCTAATTTAATTTTCATTTTTTCTGGCCTCTCCTGCCACGTCCATGTAAATACTCAATACCATCATCCCTTCTTCTCAATTCCTCAATCAGACAGTCCGCATGCTCGACTGCACGTCTTGCTGCGTGCTTGGGGCTTGGATGAAAGGCCTCTCTCTTGCAAATAATTGCCTGAATCATCATTACTGCTATCTGTTCCCGCTTTTTTAGAACTGGCTTCATCTTTCCTCTTTATTTTTAATTTGTATAAATTTCATTGGTTGAAAAGGATGCGCTGTATGGACTGTATTTATTTCTTATATAGCAACCTAGAGCGCCTGCCTCACGACTGGAACATGGAGCGGTTCTAAGCTCTATATTTTCAAATAGCGAAGACAACTTGACGAGCTCGAGCACTTCTTTAACTTTCCGATTGACTCCAATCACATGAAATTCCGTTTCAGAGTCCGATGCCATCCGAACACACTCCACAATGGTCGCGATTCCAGCACTATCAATTGCAGTCACAGCCTCAAGGTTCATCATGACCCCTTTTCTTGTTCCAGCGAACAAAGGAGCTATTTCTTCGAGAACACCTGGAGCTATATCCAGGTTAAAATTGCCATATACAGTGAACATGACATGATCGCTTCCTTCTGACTCCGAGTCGGATGATGATGGACAAGGGTTATTATTCACTTTTGCCTCCACGCTTGAATTTTCTCGTGATTTAATTACTTCCTGTTTTCTTTCTCTAAAATTACACATACTGGATCCTTTCCTGTCATCTTGATTGCGAAGAGATCACATATTAGAAATGCAATTACGGCAGCCCCGCAGCCTGAGATCCCACTGATTATTAGCCACATTATGTTTTGACTCATTTTTTGCCTGTCTATTTATTAATTATTCATTCACATAGTCCGAGAACTCGAAATACTTGTTCGAGAAAATGGTCCTTTGGGTTTAAACACCCTGTTTGCCAGGAGATACTCAGGTCTTATCAAAAGTCCAGCATTCTTGGGTGGGAGATATTTCTCGAACAAACTCGCACAAAAGCAAAAAACCCCTGCCGGCATGAAGCCGACAGGGGTAAGGATTGATAAATGCGTGAGGTTAGCCGGTAACCATTGCCCTCATATGATTATCTGACCATCCATACTTTTTTTGTCCAGTTTTAATTGCGAGAACCAACCTGCTTGAAGCTTCACCCCCACATTCTGGATTTATGGAAAATTCGTTATTAAGCCCATTTATCTCTGAGATAAGAGCAATCTCATCAAGCTCTGAAAAATCCGCTTCTGCTTCTTTATTGATATTTGAGAAATATGGGCTAACAACTTTAAATTTAAACTTGCGGTCTCCCTCTGAACCTGTAGTAACTTTCTCATACAGCTTATAACCTTTGGGGAATACCCAACCAAATTCCTTTTCGAAGAAACTAAGCAATCTTTTGGATGCTTCATCGCATAGTTTCCACTGGGCATCATAATGTTTAACCTTGATCCTTTTTAAACGATCACCTTCAGGATACTCGTAGGCAGGGCCAAAATTAAAACTACCACCATCGTTGGAAAGAATATCAATAAAATACCTCCAAGCTTTGGCCCTACTATCTCTAAATCCAAGGTGCCTGCAATCATAAGGAACCGATTGCTTACCTGGAAGCTTTACAGAAACACTTGAATCGTTTTCATAGCTGATTTCAAGACTTCTAACTTCCTGGTCTACATTTATCATTGGCTCTGATTTTTGTATCTCGCCAACACTTAATACATTTTTTTGCAATATAAAATCAACAAACTGATTAAATAGCGCTTGATGCTGCATAATTGGGTTCATAACGTAATTCCTTTTAAAAAAATAAGGCAATTAGGACGAAACCGAGTATAGAAATACCCTTATTTAGCCCTCTTATTTAAACTTTAAAGAAATTACGCTTGTTTGGGTGGTGGACTTAACGAATCAGGGAGGTATGAATCAAAGAAGGTATTGCTTAAGAATATAGACAAGCCGCTGCCCGAAGTGCTCTTCAGCCCTTGGGCTGAAGACATCATAAAAGGCGCGGATGGAGATGGATCAACGTTATGAGTGCTAGATGCTTTAGTGGGCTTAGAGTGGCTTAATTCACCTGATAACCACTCTACAAACTCCAGGAATGATTGAAACACTCTTGATGTTCCAGCTCTAGCTTGAGGTTCTGTTGCTAATGTTTCCTTTTCTTCATAATAAACGACAGGATTCGTTGGAGCAAATATGTCGTTTTTGTCTGGATAAGTTATATGTTCAATGATTTCTTTGTAACTTCCCATGGGGAAACTTTTAGGCTCCTGAGCAGCCGGTCCAGGAGTTACACGTATAGACATATCTTCACGAATTTCGATCACCAGCCTATCGCCAGGAAAGATGAGATCAGGGTTGTCAAGGTTATTGAGAGACGACACCTTGGAGAAATCTAAATTAAAATACTGGGCGATAGACCATAGGCTTTCGTTCTTTTGGACAGTGTGCGTTACTTTTTTTGAGAAGGCGTAATGAGAGTTAGCCAACGCCGCACTGGGCATAACGAACACAGCCCAAAGCAGTGATAAAAATAAAATGTATGATTTATTTGGCATCATTCGATCTCATCAATTCTTGACTACTCTCAGCAGACTATTAAATTGCACCTTTAGTTGTCAACAAGTTTATCAGCCAAGGCGACCCACCACACCTAAAAATTACACCCAGACAGACAAACATCTACAACAGTATTTTTTAACTTTCGTAGGTCAGATAAGGGAATTATCTCCTGTATTTATCCAATGTCATATGATGCATTTTCATATTCTTTTTTTAGATCCAGCCTGCGCTAATTATAGGGGTACACTGGATTTACGAAACATTACGATTCCCTTGGCTTACTTAGGCCTCATCCAATATCTCAGTCGGTACCTTTGCACCTAAAACCATTTTAAATTTGTTTTAGGTCCAATTTACTTTACCAAAACTTTCCTCGCAATCTCGACATTTCCATTTAGGAGAATTGTCATCTACGCAACATCCACCTGTTTCAATTTCACCATCTTTAATTTGTTGCATGACCTGAGGTGAATCATCTATATAACCATCTACTGTGGGAAGTCCGTCGGAATTTTTACATTTTGCCAACCTTCACCCTCTAAACTTCTAAGCATCTCCACTAAATCTTTTATCTCTGACTGAGTGAGATTTAGCGGTATTACCTGATTATCTAAAAATGGGTTTTTCACACCTCCTTTATTGTAGTGTTCAATAACCTGCTCCAAGGTTGCGAATCTTCCATCATGCATGTAGGGAGCGGTTCTTGAAATTTCTCGAACAGTCGGAGTTTTGAATGCCCCTATATCTTTGACGTTCTGAGTAACATTGTATCTACCCAAATCCAACGCGTTTCCATCCCAACCAATTCCGATGTTATGAAATTTTTCATCAGAAAAGTTGGTTCCCATATGACAAAGATTGCAGCGTGCCTTGTCAAAAAATAATTTCTTTCCCCTCTTAGCAGATTCAGAGATAGCAGTTTGATCTCCGCCGTAGTCAAAGCGATCAAAAGGGCTGTTTCCCGAGATGAGGGTTCTTTGGAATGAGGCAATGGCTTTGCCTACATGTTCTTTGGTGAGGATATCTGTCCCAAATACTTGCCTGAATAATTTTTTATAACCTTGGTACTGGTTGATCTTGGCAACTAATTCATCGTGATTAGAAAAACCATGTTCAACTGGGCTGGCAAATGGTCCGATAGACTGATCCTCTAGCATTGGAGCACGTCCATCCCAGAACTGTGCGGTACTAAAACCTCTATTGATTGCAGTCGGAGCACTCCTGCCGCCCTGCAGATGGTGAATCCCTGATGAAACTGCCTGGCCATCCGAAAATGCCAAAGCCGGCATGTGACAACTTGCACATGCAATCGTATTGTTAGCCGAAAGGCGTTTGTCAAAAAAAAGCAACCGCCCCAGCTCAATCTTTTCTTTCGTCATTGGATTATCTTGGGGCACTTTAAAAGCATCTTCATCCAATCCAAGCGGAATCTGTGGTTTATATGGCTCCTGTGGCACGGCCTCAACCCCTACTGCCCCTCCAAGAAAGAGCAGGAGTGCTCCAAGCATTCCCAGTAGCTGAACCTTTCTGTAGCTAACATTTTTTTCTTTCATTGTGATGCCCTCCATTCGAAATAATCTATTCATGAGTACCTTGTACGGTGATACGTTAATTATGGGTAGTTTTTTTGATATTTCAAATTGATCGTTGTTATAATCTGATAGATGAAATCTATAACAATAATTCAACTCTCCTATATTGTGGCAGTTGCCCGATTTCGGAATTTTGGTGAGGCCGCAAAATTCTGTTTTGTATCCCAACCAACGCTTAGTATGCAGATAAAGAAGCTGGAGGAGAGTTTAGGAGCAACCCTTTTTGACCGCTCCAAGAAGCCTGTGGCGCCAACTTTAATAGGACAAAAAATTGTCGAGCAAGCCCGTACTGTGCTTCAAGAAACTCTAAGAATTGAGGAATTGGTTAAAGCCGAGAACGACGAGATAAGTGGGGGGTTTAGATTAGGCATCATCCCAACCCTTGCACCATATTTGCTGCCACTTTTTTTGGAAAACTTCACTAAAAGTTTTCCTGCAGTTGATTTGATCATTGAAGAATTACAAACACAGCAGATTATCCAAAAGTTAAGGCAAGATGAGATTGATGCGGGGATTTTGGTAACCCCTCTGAATTCTAGTGGGATTATTGAGCAACCATTATTTTATGACCCGTTTGTTGTATATCTTTCTCCGAGTCATCCGTTATATCAGTTAGAGAAGATCTCTGAAAAGGACTTAACTTTAAATGATATCTGGTTGCTAAATGAGGGGCACTGTTTCAGGGATCAGGCAATTGAAATTTGTAAAAAGGTCAAAGAACGAGATTTGAAGGGGAATAAATTGGAGTTTGAAAGCGGTAATTTGGAAACGTTAAAGCGTCTAGTTGACAAGAATTTTGGCTACACCTTGGTTCCCTCTTTGGCCATTATGGGAATGTCCACACTTGAGATACAGAAAAAGGTTAGATTTTTCAAGTCACCTGTCCCTACAAGGGAAGTCGCTATTGTTTATAGCCGATCGCACCTCAAAAAAAATATTATTCAATCTCTGCATAAAAAGATTGTTTCTTTTATTCCTCAGAAATTAAAGAAACCACCCTCAAGAAGCCGGATTGTTGGACTTCCCTCATTTGCCACCCCAGATGTTTGATCTCTCGTGCCTACATAGTGCCCACATAAGTAAAATGGGCTATGAGACAAATCTCATAACCCATTATATTATATGGAGCCAGCGGGCGGAATTGAACCGCCGACCTACTGATTACGAATCAGTTGCTCTACCCCTGAGCTACGCTGGCAGAACTGTATGACTTGATTTTATAATCAGTTAAGTTTTTGTTACTTTCTGTTGTTAAACTAAATTTCTTAAATAGGTAGAGTCATCTCACCCCTACAGCAACTCTACTCCAACTCTCACAAGTATTGACTTTTATCATTTTTTACCCCCTTTCTAGTTCTTATTAGACACGCTTTTGCTGGCTCCCGCTTCCATCCTTAAACTCGGGCTGGCAAACCAGTAAACTGCGCCCACAAACGCACCTCCACCCACGAGATTTCCCAGGGTCACGAAAAGTTGGTTGTGTGCAAACCCGGCTATGGAAACTTCAGGTCCATGTGGCAGGAACATCGCCATACTCAATAAAGTCTGGTTCGCAATACTATGCTCGAATCCACTACCGATAAAAGCAAACAAACACCAGAAAATCATTATTAGTCGGGCAGCTTCTTCCTTGGCCCGGAGGCTGATCCATACTGCTAGACAAACCAACCAGTTACACAGGATTCCTCTTATAAAGGCTTCTGTAGGATCCAAAGCCATCTTCATGGCTGCTACCTTGAGTATTAGCTGGTTTGAAGCCTCGGATAAACTACCCCCCTTTACGACAAGGAATGCGAGGAATGCCGAACCGAGATAATTGCCTACAAAGCACATGACAAATAATATTATGATCGGCCCAAAGCCCACCCGTTTTTCAAGACTGCTGATGGCAAAGACCATATTATTTCCAGTGAACAGTTCAGACCCTGCGAAAATAACCAGACTCAACGCAATACCAAAACAGGATCCCATGATCAGTTTCAAATAGGCCCCTCCACCCGCCGCAGCTATGGGACCCGTTATGGAAAAAATCAACACGATTCCAAAGCCGAGATAAATTCCAGCCAGAGCCGACAACACGATATAACTCAGTGGCGACTCTTTCATGAAGATAATTTTTTTTTCTGATGCATCCGATATTTTTTGCATCTCAGTTTTATACATGTTCATATCCTCAATTTATTTTCAATAATTAATGTTTCTCTTACTCTTTCAATAGACCCCAACCTGTAGGCTAAAAATGAACTTATCGAAAATAGGGGTTCTTTCGAGCATAAAATACTAGATAATTTTTATTTGACGGAAACGGTCTGTTTGGCTTGCTCAATATGAGGAAGAAATTTCCCGTTCATCGTGACTACCATGCGGTCCTCTCCTTTATCTCCTTTAATCTTGTCCAACGTGATTTTGAAGTCGATGGCGGACATGATTCCATCACCGAATTTTTCGTTCATCACCTCTTTAATTGAATCGCCGTAATGCAGGCACACTTCGGTCATGCGATAGATATTAGGTTCTTGAATAATCGTGGGGTCATATGAGCGCATGGGGCATTTTCTCATCTCCGCAACAAGATCCTCACTTAATCCTGGAACAAGCTGGACAAGTTTTGCCTCGCTTTCAGGTTTTAGTTGAGCTTGGGCATGAAAAAGCTGAGCTACATAGATATTACAAAGATCCAAGCCTTCCCCCAGTTCATCATATGTTTTTCCAGAATCCTTTCTTGCGGCCAACAATTTGGTAACGAGTTCTTTTTTTTCCATGATAATCTCCTAAGTGCGTTCAATGTTTAATAAGAAAAACCCCTATATGGCATAGGAATATTACTAACATGAGCACAAAGTATGCCATTATAAAAGATGGCTATAGTTATCGAGGTTTTTCATTGTTTTTTTTGTGTTTAAGGGGATATGTTAAACTTGTTCCCGCTGGGAAACATAATATTGCGGAAGTTTTTCGCTTTAAAAAAGGGCATTAAAACCACCCAAATGCTTATTTTTAGTCACTACGTTGGCCTGCCCCCCCAAAACTGATCCATTTGCTGTGTTAGGATTTGGGTCAAAAACCTGATGATTAGGGGGGGGGTGGATGGCCAGGAAAAGATATTCAGCAGAGCAGATTATTGGTTATTTAAGGGAAGCGGAGGTTTTGTTAGCGAAGGGGAGTTCAATCCCCCAG
>MPLX02236356.1_pt1 | contig 11077 bp, 9 predicted proteins | sample 1617341 | NCBI WGS metagenome assembly MPLX02 (sample SAMN05944804, study PRJNA350692) | marine metagenome | biome: marine; feature: ODZ; material: water; isolation source: 120 m water sample filtered on 0.2 um supor filter | place: Pacific Ocean | collected 2012-04-08 | depth 120m m | reverse complement strand
GCTAATAAAGTTGTTGAAAAAAAGGTAAAAATAATTAGAAATATGAATTTTTTAGTCATTGATGGAGCACAAGATAAAATAAATTTTTTTTTAATTTTCAATAATAATTCTTATCATAAAACAATTAAACCCAATAAGAATAATAATGAGAAATTATCTATGGAGCTTTTTCAGTTTTTTAAAGAAAATAGTATAAAACAAAGCCAATTAAAAAATATAATTGTAAATCAAGGTCCTGGAAAGTTTTCTGGAATTAGAAGTTCCATAGCAGTTGCTAAAGCTCTATCCATAACAAATAAGCTCAATTTATATGGATTTAATTCCAACGACTTAAAAAGTGCAAATTATGATCATATTATTAATTTGTGCAAAAAAGGAGCCTTAACAAAGAATTTGATTAATCCAGTTTATTCGAGTTAAAATATAACAATGAAAGATTCAATTGAACATAAGTGTCTTGATAAAGGAGTTAAACTAACCGATCAAAGAAAAATTATAGCAAAAGTCATGTCGGAGTCTGATGATCATCCAGATGTAGATGAACTCTATCAAAGAGTGTCAAAAATTGATTCAAAAATTAGTATTGCAACGGTTTATAGAACGGTAAAATTATTTGAAGAGTCTGGAATATTAACAAAACACGAATTTAAAGGTGAAAAAGCCAGATATGAAGAACTTAACGAAAGTCATCATGATCATTTAATAGATGTAAAAACTGGTGAAATAGTAGAATTTGTGGATGATGAAATTGAGAAACTTCAAAAAAAAATAGCTGAAAAATATGGTTATGAATTAGTAGATCATAAGCTTGAATTGTATGGAATTAAAAAAAAAAACTAAATTAATATCTAAAAAAGTTTTTATAAAAACATTTGGTTGTCAGATGAATGAGTATGATTCAAATCGTATTTATCAATCTGTCTCAAAAATTGGTTATGAAAAAACAGAAACATTTGAAAAAGCAAATTGCTATATTATAAATACATGCCATATAAGAGATAAAGCAAAAGAAAAGGTTTATCACGAAATAGGTAGAGTAAAAAAAAATTTTAAATTGAAAAAAAAACCTATTGTTATAGTTGCTGGTTGTGTTGCTCAAGCAGAAAATAAGGAAATGATTAAACGCGAACCCTATATTGATATTGTAATTGGACCACAGTCATATCATAAGATTAATAGTTCAATATTAAACCACATAAAAAATAAAAAAAAGGAAGAGCAAACAGATTTTGATACAATGTCAAAATTTAACTACTTTGATAAAATAAGAAATAATAACAGCAAAATATCTGCATTTTTAACAATACAAGAAGGATGTGATAAGTTTTGTAAATTTTGTGTTGTCCCTTATACAAGAGGTCCAGAATATTCCAGATCTTTTCATATCATTCTTGAAGAAGCTAGGCAGCTTATTAAAAATGGTTCAAAAGAAATAACTCTCTTAGGACAAAATGTTAATGCTTATTACTATAAAGAAAAAAATAGAAGTTTTAAACTTTCTGATTTAATTATGGCATTAGAAGATATTCCCGAGTTAAAGAGAATAAGATATACTACGTCTCACCCGATAGACATGACAGATGACTTAATTAAATGCTATGAAAATAGTAAAAAGTTAGTTTCTTTTGTTCATTTACCAATTCAGAGTGGATCCAATAAAGTTTTAAAGTTAATGAATAGAAAACATACTGTGGAATATTATTTATCTGTTTATGAGAAATTAAAAAAAACAAACTCAAAAATTGAATTTTCAAGTGATTTTATTGTTGCTTACCCAGGAGAAACAGATAAGGATTTTTATGACACAATGGAATTAGTTAGAAAAATAAATTTTATAAATTCTTATTCTTTTATTTTTAGTCCAAGACCCGGCACACTAGCATCTCATTTAAAATTAATAGATAATAATATTGCAAGAAAAAGATTAAAGTTAATTCAAGATGAATTATTTAGCTATCAAAGTTTAAAAAATAAAATAATGGAAAATACAGTTGTAGATGTTCTGGTTGAAAATAAGATTAGAAATCAAAGTAAATATTTTGGAAGAACCGAATACATGACGGCAGTTATATTTGATGGAGAAAAAAATATTGAAGGGAAAATTGTTCCAGTTTTAATTACAAGTTCTAACCAAAATAATTTATTTGGAGAAACAAAATTGAAAAAAAATATAAAAGCAGCATAAAAATTGAGCAATTCGTCAATAAAAAAATTAAGTGCAAATTTAAAATTTGTTTATTCAGATAATAATTCTATAAGCATAGTATTTCAGAATAACGATCTTTTAATGGGAGTTGTAGGAGAATTTAATTTAAATCTTAAAGAACTAGAAAAACTTACTAATACCAATATCTATTTTAGAGGCAATTCAATATTAATTAAGAGTGACACGGAAAAAAATGAAATTGTTAAAAATGCAATACAATTTCTAACAGAACAATTTATTAATAATGGATCGATTGAAAAAAAAGATATAATTTCCTCTATAAATAAATTTATGATTAATGAAAAGAATAACAATTTCAAAGAAAAAATTGAATATATAATTAAAACACCAAAGAGATCAGTTATTCCAAGGTCTGAAAAACAAAAAAAATACGTTCGAGCTTTAAAAGAAAGTGATATTATTATTTCAGCAGGACCAGCAGGTACTGGGAAAACTTATTTAGCTGTAGCCGTTGCTCTTACAATGTTGTTGGAAAAGAAAATTGAAAGAATAATATTATCAAGACCTGCTGTTGAAGCTGGGGAAAGATTAGGTTTTTTGCCAGGAGACATGAGAGAGAAAGTAGATCCATATCTTAGACCTTTGTACGATTCTTTATATGATCTTTTAGATTTTGAAAAAATTCAAAAAAGAATTGATATTGGAGATATTGAAATTGCTCCTATTGCTTTTATGAGAGGAAGAACATTAAAAAATTCATTTGCAATTTTAGATGAAGCACAAAATGCAACAGATACACAAATCAAGATGTTTTTGACTAGAATTGGTGAAAATTCAAAAATTGTTATTAACGGCGATCCATCCCAAGTAGACTTGCCAAATAAAAACATGTCAGGATTGGATAGATCAAAAAAACTTTTGGGACATTTAAAAGAAATTTCAGTTGTAGATTTTGATCACTCAGATGTAGTAAGACATCCTTTAGTTTCAAAAATAGTTAGGGCTTACTCTGATCAAAATAATGACTAGTGTAAACACTATTTTAGATTATTATCTTTGGGAAAAAAAAATAAAGAATCCAAAAACATATATTAGAAGAAAGTTATTAAAATTAAATAAACTAAAATTATTTCAAAATAAATCAAAAAACTGTACTGTTTTTTTAACAAATAATAAAACAATGAAAGAATTAAATAAAAAATTTAGAAAAAAAAATAAATCTACTGATGTCCTTTCATTTCCATTTAACGATAAAATAAAGCATAAAAAAAACGTATATTTAGGCGATATTGCGATTAGTTATGAATTTGTAAATAAAAGATCAAAAAATTCAAATTTTTTTTTGGAGTTTGATAAAATGTGGATTCATGGATATCTACATTTATTAGGTTATGACCATAAAAAAAAGAAAGATTTTAAAAAAATGAAAAAAATAGAAGATTTAATATTAAATAAATTTTACAAAAAAAATTGATAAAAAAAATAAATCACAATTTATACTGTTACTTAATACTTTTTTTTTTAGGTACAATAACATCATTTAGTCTTCCACCTTATAACTTTCTTATAATAAATTTCTTAACTTTTCCTTTATTACTTTTTTTTTTAATAGAAATTAAAAAAAAAAATTCTCTTTGGCTAAATTTTTTAATTGGATGGTTTTTTGGTATTGGATATTTTTTTTCTAATATTTATTGGATAGTTTATTCACTTACATTTGAAGACATTTTTAAACCATTTATTCCAGTTGCCTTAATATTAATTCCTTCATTTTTAGGTTTATTTTATGGTTTTATAACTTTAGCAACTTCAAGATTTACATTAGAAAAAAATTTTTCATCAATATTAATTTTTTCATTAATTTTTGCATTTGTAGAATTTATTAGAGGGTTTATACTTGGCGGTTTTCCTTGGAATTTGATTGTATATAGCTGGACAAGCTATTTAAATTCTCTACAAATTCTTTCGTTAATTGGAACTTATTCTTTTAATTTAATATCGATAACTATTTTTTTATTACCTTTAGTTATTTTTTTTAAAAAAAGTTTAAAATTTAAATTAATATCATTCATTTTTTTATTAATAATTTTGTTATCAAATCATTTTTATGGTTATCAAAAAATAAAAAATAACAATAAATTTTATTCTGAATTTAAAGATTTCAAAATAAAGATAATTTCTCCAAAAATTTCTATTGAAAGGTTTTTTCAACCTAATAATGAAGAAATTATAATTGAAGAATTAATTGAATTAAGCAATCCTAATATTTTACATAATACTATTTTTATTTTTCCAGAAGGAGCATTAGCTGGAGTTGATCTTAATCAATTAAAAAATTTTAGAGAAATTTTTTCAAAAAAATTTTCAGAAACACATATAATTATAATGGGAATAAATACTGAAAAAGTAATAGATAATTATTCAAAAATATATAATTCAATGGTTATTTTAGATAACAAATTAAATTTAATTAGTGAATATAATAAAATTAAGCTTGTTCCATTTGGTGAATTTCTGCCTTTTGAAAAATTTTTTAAAAAAATCGGATTAAAAAAAATTAGTTATGGCTATGAGTCGTTTACCGCAGGAAACGATCGAAACTTAATATCTATAGATGACAAAAATTTTAATTTTATACCATTAATTTGTTATGAAATAATATATTCTGGAAAAGTTAATTTAAAATTAGATAAAACCAATTTTATTATTAATATTTCAGAAGATGGTTGGTTTGGTAATTCTGTAGGCCCATATCAACACTTTTCTCATTCTATTTTTAGAGCAATTGAAGAAGGCAAAAATATAATTCGTGTATCTAATAATGGAATTTCAGCGTATATAGACAGTAATGGTTTAATTATTGACAAGCTAGAGTCAACTCATAAGGGAGTAATTGAAATAAATAATTATAAAAATTCAAAAATGACTTTTTTTTCAAAGTTTGGTAACAAGATATTCTTTTATTTTATCCTATTTTATATTAGTTTACTTTTTTTAAATTACAAAAGAGAGAGATAATGAAAAAGGATTATTTATTTACTAGCGAGTCTGTTTCAGAAGGTCATCCAGATAAAGTTTGTGATAGAATATCAGATATGGTGGTTGATACTTATTTAGCTTTAGAACCTCAAGCAAGAGTGGCATGTGAGACTATGACAACTACAAATAAAGTAGTTTTAGCAGGCGAAACTCGTGGGCCAGAAATAAAGAAGGATGAATTAATCTCAAAGGTAAGATACTGCATTAAAGATATAGGATATGAGCAAGATGGTTTTCATTGGAAAAATGTAAGCATTGATGCTTTTTTACATTCGCAGTCAACCGATATTGCTATGGGAGTCGATGCCTCAGGAAATAAAGATGAAGGGGCTGGTGATCAAGGAATCATGTTTGGTTATGCTTGTAATGAAACTGATGTCTTAATGCCGGCACCTATACATTATTCTCATAAAATACTAAGACTTATGGCAGAAGATAGAAAGTCTGGAAAGTTAAAAAATATTGAGCCAGATTCTAAAAGTCAAATTACTATTGAGTATAAACAAGGAAAACCATCTTCAGTTAAATCTGTAGTTATATCAACACAACATTCAGCAGAAGTAAATCAGTCACAAGTAAGAGAATTAGTAAAACCTTACATCGAAAAGGCAATTCCAAAGAATCTTATAAATGGATTAGATGATACAGAAATTTATATTAACCCAACAGGCAATTTCGTTATTGGAGGACCTCATGGAGACAGTGGTTTAACAGGAAGAAAAATTATTGTTGATACTTATGGAGGTGCAGCACCTCATGGAGGTGGTGCTTTTTCTGGTAAAGATCCTACAAAAGTTGATAGATCTGCAGCATATGTATCTAGATATTTGGCTAAAAATGTTGTTGCATCGAAAATAGCAGACAAATGTTTAATTCAGCTTGCATATGCAATTGGCGTGTCTAAACCACTATCAATATATGTTGATCTTTTTGATAATGATGAAGAGAAAAATAGGCATGTAGAGAAGATAATTAGCGAAAATTTTGATTTAAGCCCCAGAGGAATTAGAGAAATGTTAGAATTAAATAAACCAATTTATTCAAAAACAGCAGCTTATGGTCATTTTGGCAGAGTTCCCGAGTCCGATGGCTCTTTTTCTTGGGAAAAAACAGATAAAAAAGAACTTTTTAATTAAGTAAAAAGTTGAAAATTGTAAAAAAATAAATATATTCACGCTACATTGTTGAAATTTCAAAATGGGCCTCGGCCCATTTTTTTTTGGAGACAACTAAATATGTTAAATAGAAGAGCAGATAAATTGGAATTATTGAGAATTGCCGAGGCTGTAGCTTTGGAAAAATCTATAGATAAAGAATTAATAATTAACTCTATGGAGACCGGTATAGCAAAAGCAGCAAAATCTAAATTTGGGCAAGACAATGAAATAAAAGTCCAAATAGATAGAGAAAATGGAAATATTGAAATATTTAGAAGATTAGTAATTGTAGAAAAACCAGAAAATCTTAATACAGAAATAAGCTTGAAAAATGCTCAAGACTTAAATGATCAAAATAAAGATAAAAAAATTGGCGATGAAGTTTTACAGGTTTTGCCATCTTTTGATTTTGGAAGAATTGCCGCACAAACAGCAAAGCAAGTAATAAGTTTTAATGTTAGGGAAGCTGAAAGAGAAAGGCAATACAATGATTTTATTGACAAAAAAGATGCAATATTAAGCGGAATTATAAAACGATTAGAATTTGGCAGTGTCATTGTGGATCTTGGTAGAGCAGAAGCAATTATTCAAAAAAATGAATTAATTCCAAGAGAGAATATTAAAACTGGCGATAGGATAAAAGCATACTGCTACGATGTTAGAAGAGAATCAAGAGGTCAGCAAATATTTTTGTCTAGAGCACATCCAAAATTTATGGAAAAGCTTTTTATACAAGAGGTTCCCGAAATATATGATGGATTAATTGAAATTAAATCTTCAGCAAGAGACCCAGGTAGTAGAGCTAAGATTTGTGTAAAAGCAATTGATGCTTCTTTAGATCCTGTAGGAGCATGCGTAGGAATGAGAGGTAGTAGAGTTCAAGCAGTTGTAAACGAACTGCAAGGAGAAAAGATAGATATTGTAAGTTGGTCAGAAGATGCTGCAATTCTAGTTTCAAATGCTTTATCTCCAGCAGAAATACAAAGAGTGAATGTTGATAGTGATTTAAAAAAACTTGATGTTATTTTAAGTGAAGAAAATTTAAGTAAAGCAATTGGTCGAAGAGGACAAAACGTAAGATTGGCAACAAAACTTATAAATTATGAAATCAATATTATGACTGACCAAGAAGACTCAGAAAAAAGACAATTGGAATTTAAAGAAAAAACTGAAAATTTTGTAAAAAATTTAGAATTAGACGAAACTTTAGGCCAATTACTTGTTGCTGAGGGTTTTTCTTCAATTGATGATATTAAAGATAGTAATGTGGAAGCTATATCAAAAATAGAAGGTATTGAGGAAGGCACTGCAAACGAATTAATAGAAAGAGCAAAGGAGTTTTATTTAAAAGATCAAAAAGAAATTTCTAAGAGAATTAAAAATTTAGGATTAGAAGAAGAACTCATAAATCACAAAGGACTTACACTGGGTATGCTTGTAACGCTCGGAGAACAAAATATATTAAAACTTTCTGATTTTGCTGATTTAGCATCCGATGAGCTAACTGGGAGTTACGATGTACTTAAGGGTGAACGTATAAAAATTAAAGGTTACCTGGAAGATTTTGCTTTATCCAAAAATGAAGCAGATGAATTAATTATGTCCGCAAGAAATAAAATTTATACAGATTGAGTGATGAAATATGGAAAAAAAAAAAACAAAACTTACTATTTCTGGGAATCCAAAAAAAACGATAGATAATATAGAGTTAGCTAAATTTCAAAATAAAAATTCTGTAATTATAGAAAAAAAGACAAATAGATTTGTCAGCAATAACCCTATTAGAAAAACTTCGGGTTTTAAATCAAAATTTAAACAAAACACTACCCCAAGTGAAGTTTTTTTTGATAAAAAGCCAAAAATATTTAAACAAACTCAACAAACAGCAAATGATTATGAAAAACGTAAACTTGCCGAACAAAAAGCTACTAAAAGACTTAGAGGTGATACAATTTATAAAAATTTAAAAAGCAAAACACTTACAAAAAAAAGGGAATTAAAATTAACTTTATCTAGAGCATTAAATGATGAAATAGAAATAAAAACTAGAAGCTTAGCTTCATTAAAAAGAGCTAAACAAAAAGAAAATAGAGATTTAAATAAAAACGAAATAAAAGAAAATTTTAAACCAATAAAAAGAGACATTAATATTCCAGAGGCAATAACAGTTAGAGAACTTGCCAATAGAATGGCCGAACAGTCAAGCAACGTTATAAAACATTTACTTGGAATGGGAGTAACTGTTACAATCAATCAAGCATTAGCAGCAGATACAGCGGAATATTTAGTTAAAGAATTTGGACATAATCCAATTAGAGAAGAAAAAGCAGAAGAAATTGTAAAAAAAATCAAAGAAACTAAATCAGAAAATTTATTGAGTCGCCCTCCTATAGTAACAGTTATGGGCCATGTAGATCATGGAAAAACTTCCTTATTAGATGCTATAAGAAACACTAATGTTATTTCAGGAGAATTTGGAGGAATAACCCAACATATTGGGGCTTATCAAATAGATCATAATTCTAATAAAATTACTTTCATAGATACTCCGGGACATGCTGCATTCACCGAAATGAGAGCTAGAGGTTCAAAATTGACTGATATTGTAGTTTTAGTTGTGGCCGCAGATGATGGTGTAAAACCACAAACAGTAGAATCAATAAAACATGCTAAAGCAGCAAATGTTCCAATAGTAGTTGCTATTAACAAATGTGATTTGCCAGATGCTGACCCACAAAAAATAAAAAATCAACTTTTGGAACATGAATTAATTGTTGAAGAACTTTCCGGAGAAGTTTTAATGGTTGAAATTTCAGCAAAAACAAAAAAAAACATTGATAAACTATTAGACACATTAATTTTACAAGCAGAAATTTTAGATTTAAAAACAGATTATGAAGCAAAAGCAACAGGAATTGTATTAGAATCTAAGATAGATCTTGGCAGAGGACCTGTGGTAAATGTAATAGTAACTTCTGGCACTCTTAGCAAAGGAGATTACTTTGTATGTGGTTTAAAATGGGGAAAAGTCAGAGCTATAATTAACGATTTGGGCAATAATATAGAAAAAGCTTTACCTGCATATCCGATAGAGATAATTGGAATAAATGGCGCATCTAAAGTAGGAGATGATTTTTTAGTTTTGGAAAATGAAAAAGAGGCCAAATCACTATGTGAAACAAGAATTCAAGAAATAAAAAGTGAAAAAAATCCACTTACTTTTGTTACACAAGAATCAGCTTTTAAAGATAAAATTTTTGAAGAATTAAACATTATTATAAAATCAGATGTACACGGATCATCAGAAGCAATTAAAAATGCTATAAATCAGATTAAACATGATGAAGTAAAATCTAAAATAATCCTATCCGACATAGGCATGGTAACTGAAACGGATATTTCTTTAGCAAAAGCTTCTAACGCCATTATAATTGCTTTTAATGTAAAACCTAGTAAAGAAGCTAAAAAAAAGGCAGAACAAGAAAAAATTATTATTTCATCTTACAATATTATTTATGAAGCAATAGATTTTATTAAAAAAAGAATGTCAGGTTTGTTAACACCTAATGTAGAAGAAAAAGTCGTAGGAACTGCAGAGATACTTGAAATATTCAAAGTATCTAAAATCGGTAAGGTGGCAGGGTCAAAAGTATTAGAAGGAGAGATAAAAAATGATTTCAACGCAAGAATTATACGCGACGGAAATATAGTTTATAATGGCAAAATTGGCTCTATTTTTAGGGAAAAAAATCAAGCCAAACAAGTAAGCGCAGGTTTGGAATGTGGAATAACACTTAAAGATTTTAATGATTATCAAAAAAAAGATATAATTGAAGTTTTCAATTCAACATCTACAGAAAGAACAATATGATATCAAATAGAATAGGTAGGCCAATTTCTCAAAGACAACTTAGAGTGGGAGAGATGATTAAACAATCATTAGGAATGATTTTTTTAAAAAATGAAGCAAAGGTGCCCGATTTAGAAACAAATACAATTACGGTTACCGAAGTAAAGATGAGTCAAGATCTTAAGGTAGCAAAAGCATTTGTTTTACCTTTAGGAGGCAAAGATGCAGATGAAGCTATAAGTATTTTAAAAGAATTTTCTTTCTTAATTAGAAAAGTTTTGTCAAAAAAAATTAGTATGAAATTTTTGCCAAAAATTCTTTTTGCTAAAGACGAGTCGTTTGAATATGCAGAAAAAATTGAAAGATTAATAAAACAAACAAATAAATAAGGAAAAAGATGACAGAAAAGAGTAAAAAATTAGCTATTCATGATAAAGACACTGGGTCTTCAGAAGTTCAAATAGCACTACTAACTGATAAGATTGCAAATTTATCAAATCATATAAAAAAATTTAAAAAAGACAAACATTCTTCTGTAGGTTTACTAAAAGCAGTAAATAGAAGAAAAAAATTATTAGATTATTTAAAAAGAAATAAAATAGAATCTTACCAAAACGTAATATCAAAATTAAATTTAAGAAAGTAGAAAGAAATGTTTAAAGTATTTAAAAAAGAATTTGAGCTAAACGGAAAAAAAATAAGTTTAGAGACAGGTAAAATTGCAAGACAAGCCGATGGAGCAATAATTGCAAAATGTGGAGAAACAGTTATTTTAGCAACAGTCGTAGGAGCAAAGAAAGTAAATCTAGATATGGATTATTTTCCTTTATCCGTTAACTACCAGGAAAAGTATTACGCTGGTGG
>MPLX02086807.1_pt1 | contig 11092 bp, 10 predicted proteins | sample 1617341 | NCBI WGS metagenome assembly MPLX02 (sample SAMN05944804, study PRJNA350692) | marine metagenome | biome: marine; feature: ODZ; material: water; isolation source: 120 m water sample filtered on 0.2 um supor filter | place: Pacific Ocean | collected 2012-04-08 | depth 120m m | reverse complement strand
ATTTATGTTAATATGTGATAATCACGTTTTAATCAAAATAATAAGCTTTTTTTGTAAAGCGCCCGTAGCTCAATTGGATAGAGCGCCAGACTACGGATCTGGAGGTTAGGAGTTCGACTCTTCTCGGGCGCGCCAAGTATACCGTCACATTTGTTAAGAGTGACGGAAAGAAAAATCTTTTAAGTCACTCGTGCGTCACTTTCTGTTTTCAGAAAGAGAGTGAAAATGGCACATATAAGACGAAGAAAATACAAAGATAAATCTTCTTATCAAGTTATCGTTCGACGTATTGGTTTCAAAACTATTACTAAAAGTTTTGCGACTAGATCGGACGCGAAGAAGTGGGCGACGCATATGGAAAGGAATCTCGATACGGGGGTTTCATCGGATTTTCACGAGGCGTCCCGGGTAATGATTAGGGACATCCTACGTAGATATCTGAAAGAACATAAGCACAAGCACAAGAAAGGTTGGCGTATGGAGGAATATAGGGTTGGGTACATTCTTAAAGACCCTATCGCCGACGTTAACCTTTTATCTTTCTCAACAAAGGACATCGCTGAATTTAGGGATAGGCGCTTGGAAGAGGTGTGTCCGACTACGTTTAACAAGGACTTGTCCTTTCTAAAGGTTGTGGTTGATGTTGCGATCTATGATTGGGGAATTAGCATTCCTTTCAATCCGTGTAGGAACGTAAAGCGGTTAAGACAACCAAGGCCAAGATCAAGAAGATTGGTTGATGATGAACAAGAAAGATTAATCGAGGCGTGTGCGTTAAGTGATAATAAATACCTAAAGTCTATGGTTCAATTCTCCATCGAGACGGCCATTAGACAAGGCGAGTTGTTAAAACTCACGCATAAGCAAATTAATTGGAATGACCGAGTGATGACCTTGATCGACACGAAGAACGGCGAGGATAGGGAAGTCCCGTTGAGCGAGAAAGCGTATCTTATTCTTCAATCTCAAATCACGAGAATAGACGGGAAGATTTTTCCTATGACGAAAGATAGTCTCAAGTTTTGGTTCAAACAAGCGAAGCGTAGAGCGAAGATAAAAGACTTTCGTTGGCACGATTTGAGAAGACACGCTTGTTCATTGTTGTTTGAAGCGGGTTTGAGTTTAGCGGAGGTTCAAAGCATTAGTGGCCACCGGGACCCGAGAATTCTCTTAACCACTTACACTAAGCTTGATCCAAAGAGGATTGTTAAGAAACTTGCAAAGGGGTTAATATGATTTGTTGGTTCTTAGGACAAATAATATTTTGGGTCGGATTGATTTACATAATCATTTTTTTAATATCTTTATAGGCTTGTTGGCGGTCAAAACTCATTCTTGTTGTCTTAGCAATTACGGAGTGAGGGTTGATCGCTTTTTATTCAAAGGGACAAACATAAAAAGTTTCTAGAAGTTTTTAGTTGGCTTGATCTATGTGATTATGTGGTTGTTCTTTTGAATATTAAAAACCGGGTGCGCGAGTGGAGCGTATGTGGCGCGAAAAAATTATCTCTAAAAAGAGAAAAGTTAAAAAAAATACTTTAAATTACTTAAATAACGCAGCTGAGCCTATTAGTCCTGTGTGATCACCAAGTTTAGAGATTTTTATTTTCATAGATTGTAAATCTTTAGCAAAAATAAAATTCCTTGTGTATTGAATTAATCTATCTCTAAAATTTTTGTTTTTAACAACAACACCTCCCCCTAATACCACCATACTAGGATCAACTGAATTAATTAAGTTACCCATTAAAGAACCAAGCGATTCAGCAATATTGTTAATATATTTTTTCTTCTTAGGAGATTTATTATATTTTTTTAAAAACTTAATTATTGATTTACCCGAGTAATAGTCTTCTGGGATCAAAGATAATTTTTTGTTAGTTTGTGGATTAAATAAAGTAATTGTACTAGAAGCAAAAGAAATTGCAAATCCATTAGCACCAGAATAAATTTTATTGTTTTTAAAATGTGAAAAACTTAATCCAGTTCCTATGTTAATATATATAAAATTATCTATTTTATGACCATACCCATAGTATTTCTCTGCCCTTACTGCATTTCTAACATCGGAGTCAACTTTTATAGATAATCCCTTTTTGTTAAATTTTTTACTTAAATCAAAATTATGCCATTTAAAATTATATTGATCACGTATTATTCCTTTGTTATTAATCAATTCAGGTACACCTATTCCAATTTTTTTTATTTTAATATTTGTTTTTGATTTAAATTCATTAATTAAATTTGTTGTTTCCAATATTATATTATTTAAATTTTGTTGATCATTAGTTGTTGCTTTGGATTTGATAATTTTATTTATGATTACTTTACCTTTATTTGTATCCACAACGGCAATAGATGTTTTTGTTCCACCAATGTCAACACCAATACAATATTTAGTCATCATTTGAATAGTGCAGACTGATCAACATAAATCAACTTCTTTTTACATTTATGTATAATAGTTGATGGCCACTTATTTGAGAATGTTTTTCTGTAAATAATATTTTGTACTGCCAGTCTCTTTTCTTTGCCACTTAAAACAATAATTGCAAGTTTTGTTAGTTGTGAAATTGTTCCTAAACCAACAGTAAGCCCATATTTTGGTACATTTGAAAGTGATTTAAATTTAGGAAAAGTTTTCATATTGTCTCTTCTTGTTTCATCGGAAAGTTTAATAATATGTGTTTTTTTAATTATTGATGTTTTGCTGTTGTTAAAAGCAACATGACCATCTGAACTTCCTGAAGCCAATAAAAAAATATCTATTCCTCCCAACTTTTGAATTAATTGATCATATGCAGAAGGCTTATTAATTGTAGGAAAGAAAATATTTTGATCTTTTAATTTATGCTTAAGAGGTTTTTTAAAATTTATAAGTTTTTTTATTACTTTCCTAGAGAACCTGACACAACTATAATGAGCATTAGAGTCAACCAGTTGATATCTGTTATTATTTTTTTCTACATATTCATCCATCATTATTATAATCAAATGATCTAAACTAATCTTTAACTTAGAAGATAACACTCCAAGATAGTAATATGTTTTTTTTAGCGATCTTCCTCCAGGACAGCCTAAAACAAATATTTTTTTTCCTTTGATTTTTGTTAATATGAATAAGGCTAAATCTTTTGCTAGATCATTTTGATTGTTGAATTTTTTAATCATTATTCTTTTATGGCTCCTGTAACCATTCCAGATATAAATCTTCTTTGAAGAAAAATATAAACGATCAAAACAGGAAGAGCGACAAGAACAGCTGCTGCTGCAGTAATTGCAGGGTCTCCATAGCGCTTATTTCCTGCAAAATAGCTTAGCGCAAGGGGTGCGGTGCGCATTTCATTATCTTGTATCATGATTAAAGCTAGCAAAAACTCATTCCAAGTCCACATAAATAACAGAACAGTTAAGGTCAAAAGAGCTGGGATTGTTTGAGGAAGTAATATTCTTATAAGAATTGTCCATCTGCCAGCTCCTTCAATCATAGCAGCTTCCGAAAGATTATTAGGAATTGCTCGAAAACTAGCTCTCATCCAAAAAATACTAAAAGGTATTGACAATCCTATTTGCGGTAAAATTAATGACCAATAAGTATTAACTAAATCATAACTTCTCATTGTGTAATAAAGAGAGATGACAATTGACTCATAAGGAAGCACCAGGCCTAAAAGTAAAATAGCAAACAAAAGTGTTGTACCCATTACATTCAGTTTTTCAAAAGCATAAGCTGCAAGTGTGCTGCAAATCAAAGTTATTCCTACTACAAATACAACGACAACAAATGATGAAAATAGAGCTGTATCAAATCCTCCTCCATTCCAGGCTTTAATAAAATTATCAAAATATATTCCGTTTGGAATAGTAAAGCCTGATATCCTTTTACCTGGCTCACTTAATGCTAGAAATAAAATAGAAACAAAAGGGTACAATACAAAAAAAGTTCCCGTTAAAAAAATAGTATGAGCAATAATTTTTTCTCTTTTTGTATAATTCACTTTCTTTCCCTCAAAGAAATCAAAATTAGTGAGACCAAGGTGAAAATTAGCAAAGTGAGTATTATACCAAGAGAAGAAGCTGATCCCACTTGCCCTTGCTGAAAAGCTTTTTTATAAATGAACATCGAAGGTATCATAGTTGATGTCCCTGGACCACCACCAGTTGTAATCCAAATCAGATCAAAATTTCTTAAGGCTAAAGTCACAGTAAAAATTAATGCAACAATAATTTCGCCTCTAAGATTAGGCAAAGTAACATTAAAGAATTCTGAAATTGCTCCTGCACCATCAACTTTTGCTGCATCATATAATTCTGTCGGAATTTTTTGAACTCCTGCAATAAACAAAATCATTGCAAAGCCAAACATAACCCATGTGCCTATAAAACCAACTGCAGGAAGTGCATAATCAAAGGAACCTAACCAGGCTCTTGAAACATTCTCCAAACCAAAATAATCCAATCCGACATTCAATGGTCCTTTAGGAGCATAAATCCATCTCCATGAAACACCTACAACAATCATGGACAAAATTTGAGGTAAAAACAAAATTGCTCTGTAAAAAGTTAATCCATAGATTTTAACACGTATCATTATGCCTGCTATTATTAATCCAATTACTATGGGTAAAAAGGAATAGAAAATAATTAATATAAAGGAGTGAACTATTGAGGATGTTATTTTCTTATTATTAAGATTATCGATATATTGTTGAAGTCCAACCCACTTTTTCTCAGATATACCATTCCATTCTGTAAATGATGTATAAAGAGTGTCACCTAAAGGAAATAAAACAAATAAAATATAAAATACGAAAGCAGGTATAATATATAGATATGAAGAGTATTGGAATTTACTTTGAGGTCTATAAATATTTTTATTACTCATAGACCTCAAAAAAGATTAAATTAATTCAAACTTTCAGCTGCCATTGCACTAATAAAGTCTTCTGCAGACGCAGCTCCGCCAATAAGCTTCTGTAGTTCTTGAGTTACGACATCATACATGCCTGGCGTAGCCCAATCAGTATAAAAAGTTTTGGCATTAGCTCCAACTAAAGCATTGGAAGATGCTATTACTTCAGCTTGAAGATTTGATGTTGGTGCAATAGTTGGTGCTTGAGCAGGAACTCTTCCAACTTCCATTAAATCATCTACAAAATCATTACTCATTAAATGAGCTAAAAATTTTGCTGCTAAATCTGGATTTGAAGCTTTTGAGCTTATATGCCATCCTAAAGCAAAAGATCCACCACCAGCAACACTGCTTCCTCCACTAGTAGGCATTGCAAAAGCGCCGACATTGTCGCCCATACCTTCATCCAATTGAGCAGTCATCCATGTACCTGTTAAATTGAAAACACCTTCTCCATTAATGAACATAGCATTTGCATCATCATAACCAATACCAAGAGAGTCAGATCCAAAATAGCCAGCTGCAGCCATGTCAGCTAATTTTTTGGCTGCATCCATTCGTGATGGAGTATTAAATTCAAAGTTTTTTGGATTAAAGATCCAACCTCTGGTATGATTTGGATCGACAAAAGCACCATCAATTATTCCCCAAACATGAATAATTGGCCATCCATCAGCGCCGCCAAGAATGATTGGCAATTCACCTGCTTCTTTTGACACAGCAAGAGCATTTTCAAAATCTTCAAAAGAATTTGGAACGGATAAACCAAGTGCATCTAATTTAGACTTATTATAGAAGACGATTACATCTTCTGCGACAGGGCTAACTCCAAATAAACTTCCTGAGCCCCAAGTGGAACCATCATCACTCCACATGAATTCAGCAAGAGCTCCATCAGCAAACAAATCTTCCCAACCATATTGATCAGCATATTTTTCTAGTGAAATTATTAAACCATTTTGAACTAATGTTCCGTCAACAGTAAATCCTTGATTACCATGTGCAAGATCTGGTGGATTATTATCAGCTAGCTTAAGTTTAATAGTAGCCATAAAATCATCCCAACCTAAATAGCTTGCATCTATAGTTACGCCTGGATTAGCGGCTTCAAATTGAGCCGCAGCTCTAGTTAATGTAGACTCATCCCCTGCTTCAGCTAAAATACGCAAAGTTTCTGCATTTATTCCAGTTGAAAAAAATATTAGAGAAGAGAGTAAAACAACAATTTTTTTCATATTACCTCCAAAGTATAATTATAAGTTAATATGAATACATATTTGATTAAAAATCAAAATAAAACTACTTTTAATTTTTTATTTTTATCTTGACCTGAGTTTAAAAAAAACATCTTTAACGCTTGAAAAAAGGATTCATTTATAGTTTTATTTGAAAGAAAATAAAATATGTCTCAAAAAATTGTATTAATTGGAGCAGGAAGTGCCAATTTTGGACTTGAAGCTGTTTCCGATATTTATAAATCTAAAACTCTCGAAGGTAGTGAAATCGTTCTTCATGATACTGATCAAAAAGCTTTAAAAGAAACACAAGAAGTTGCTGATAAATATAAAGAAAAATGGGGCGTAAATTTTAAAGTATCGTCTGCAACAAGCAGAAAAGATGCATTGAAAGGTGCAACTGTTGTTGTAATTTCTATAGAAGTAACTCCTCGATTTGGTCTATGGGATCAGGATTGGAAAATTCCCCAACAATATGGAATGAAACAGATTTATGCTGAAAATGGAGGGCCTGGTGGTCTATTTCATTCTTTAAGAGTCATTCCTCCTATTATTGAAATATGTGATGACATAAATAAAATTTGTCCAGATGCTTATGTTTTTAATTTTAGCAACCCTATGCAAAGAATTTGTCATGCTGTTAGTGTTAAGTTTCCTGATTTAAAATTTATTGGATTATGTCATGCAATTGCTGAGATGGAAAGAGATCTTCCTGAGCTGCTTAATACAGATTTTTCTAACATAGAGTATCGAGCTGGGGGCCTTAATCACATTAGTATTTTGGTAGATGTAAAATATAAAGATACGCAGAAAGATGCTTATCCTTTAATTAGAAAAAAAGCACTTGAGTACTATAAAAATTACATCATTGATTTTGAAAAAATGAATGAACAATCAACATCACCAGGAGCTGAAAGAGGAATATTTTTAAAATTATTTGAAACTTATAAATATCTTCCTATTACAACAGATAGTCACTTAGGAGAATATCTCCCATGGGCACATAGTATAGCTGATCATTATGCTATTTTAGAATTTTATAAAAACTATAAAAAAAATTGTTTAACGGTTTATAGATCAGAAGAAATGCATGAATTTTATTTTGACAAAAACAGAAAATCAAAAGAGAGATTAATAGATTTAATGGAAGCAATTATTGAAGACAAAAATATTGAAGAAGCTGCTGTAAATGTACCTAATAAAGATTTTATTAAACAAATACCTAATGATATAGTTGTGGAAGTTCCAGCAATGGTAAATAACAAAGGAATTAATGGAATTAAATTAGAAAATTATCCTGATAATTTTGCTTCTATCCTAGTTAACCAAGTAGGTACAATAAGATTAACCACTGCTGCAGTTTTAGAAAAATCTAAGTCATTGGCATTTCAAGCTCTTCTAGCAGATCCTGTTGTTGACAATTACCAATCTGCTGAAAAACTATTAGATACAATGATGACTTTTCAAAGTGAACATTTAGGTTATTTAAAATAAATTGTTAAATTTAGGAATTATTGGATGTGGATCTGTTATGCAAGGTCCATATATGGAATTAGTTAAAAAATTATCATTTAAAAAAATTATTAATTTAAAATCTGTTTCAGATATTAATCATAAAATTGATAAAATAATTAATAAAAAAACTAGATATCAATATTTCTATAAAAATTACAAAAAAATTCTTGAAGATACTGAAATTGATTTAGTACTTGTTTTAACTTCAATGAAAGAACATGCCAAAATTTCTAAGGAAGCTCTTAGAAAGGGAAAGCATGTATTAGTTGAAAAACCAATGGCTACAAACATGAAAGATTTAAAAGAATTAATACAAATAGCTAAAAAAACAAAAAAATATTTATTTGCTGCGCCATTTGTAATTTTAAGTCCTGTTTTTCAAGCTATTCATCAAGAAATAATTAATAAATCAATTGGAAAAATATCTTTAGCAAGAGCAAGATATGGATGGACTGGTCCTAACTGGGGTGAATGGTATTATCAAACAGGTGGGGGGCCACTCTTTGATTTAGGTGTATACAACATCACCACTCTTACAGGTTTATTAGGTCCAGTAAAAAATATTACAGCAAAATCATCTATTTCTAACCATTTTAGAAAGATTAGTGGAAAAAGAATTAAAGTAAATACAGATGATAATTTTCAAATATTATTAGAATTTAAAAATAATTGTTTAGCGGTAGTAACAACTGGTTTTACTATGCAACAATATAATTCACCTGCCGTTGAAATATACGGAAGTGAAGGAACTATTCAAATGTTAGGGGATGATTGGGAGCCTAAAGGGTTTGAAATTTGGAGAAATAAAAGATCATCGTGGGAATTATATAAAACTCCTTATGCAAATTGGCCATGGGCTTCAGGGTTTACACATTTAGTTGATTGTATATTAAATAATACCAAACCTTTAATAGGTCTTGATCATGCTTATCATGTAAATGAAATAATGATAAAAATTTATGAATCATCACAAAAGAATAAACAAATATTAATAAACAGCACTTTTAAACCTCTTAAATTTTACAAAAAAATTAAAATTAAGAAAAGTCATTTAGACCATGATAGAAATCATGATGACATATAAGCCTTCTCCAAGACCAAGTTATTCCATGCCTACTCATATTGAATACAATAATATGAAAATTCATAAATGGGGTGATGAAGAAGCGGGTTATGTAGATGATTGGATTTACATATCAAATGAAAAATTGCACCAAATTATATTTGGTCTAGAACCTCATGGTTGTTTCAAACATTCAAAAGAATTTAGAACAATATTTGGTGCTGATGAATTACTATATATTCTAAGTGGAATTTTTGTAATTAGCAATCCCGAAACTGGTGAGACACACAAAGTTCTTCCTGGAGATTCTATTTTTTTTCGAAAAGATACCTGGCATCATGGATTTAATTTTAGTGATGAATATCTTCAAGTTCTTGAATTTTTTTCACCCCCTCCATCATTAGGAACTTCTGGAGTCTACGCAAAAACAAAACCATATATTGAGAGTATTGACTACTCAATTGAATCACGTCTCAATAACTGGCTTTTAAATTCTAATGTAACCAATAAAAATAAATCTTTTGCTATAATTAAGGAAAAAGACCATCTTTGGTCATCAGATGAAAAGAATCGGGAAATATTTACAACAACTTTAGCAAATACTAATAATTTATTTGTAAAAAAAATTTCTATCTCTCCAAATCAAACATCTAAAGAAATAGACTTAGAAACTGAAAAAAGTTTGTTAGTGATTTCAGGAAATATCGAAATATATGTATATTTTAATAACAAAGAAGAAAAATTTATGTTGTCAGAAAAAGACGGTTTTTATTTTCCAAAGAAAGTAAGACACAAATTTATAAACCCTTTTAATAAAAAAGTTTCTCTTATTGTCTGTGAAGCAAAAAATTAAAAACCGGTTGTGCAAGTGAGTCCATATTAAAACAAAAACTTTATGAACTTCGTGAGTGTTATATTCTTGATAACGAAGAATACTGTTGGATTCCTAGTAGTAAACAAGATTGATTTTTAACCAATTTTAAAAATTGAACTAAGTAAAAATCTGGAAATAATTAAGATAAAATCAAGATAAAATAGGAAAAATTAACTCCTTTTTTCTAATCTATTGATTTTTGAATAAAAAAGTATTTCATTAAATTTATAAATAAACAAAAGGGAGGAAAAATGTTTCAAATAAAGAAATTATTTTCATTTATCTTTATATCTTTAATATTATTATCATTTAATGCAAATGCTATAAAGGTTGGGTTATCACAACCTAATTTAGGCTGGCCCTATATAGCCGTTGTTACAAACACTCTTATAGCTGAGGCTGATAAAATGGATGATGTTGAGTTAATTGTAATGGATGCCGGAGGTGACATTGCTAAACAGGTTGCTGATTTGGAATCTTTAACTGCTAAGGGAGTCGATGTAATTATGTTTTGCTCTCTAGATGGTAATGCAATTGTACCAGGTTTAATGGTAGCACACGATGCTGGAATTCCTTTACTAGCTATTTCTAATGAACCTAATGAACAAGGAAAAAAACTATATGCAGGATTTTCTGGTCCCGATGATTACGTTCAGGGAGTTATAGCAGCTGAGATTATGCATGAAGCTTTGGGAGGTAAAGGAAATGTTGTTGTGATTGAAGGAAGTCTTGGTCAATCCACTACTGATTTACGAAATAATGGGTTTAAAGATGGTCTATCAAAACTCAATTCTGATATAATAATTTTAGCAAATCAAACTGCAAATTGGGATCCAGTGCAAGCAAAGGCAGTTACTGAAGATTTTATAACTACATTTGGTGATAAAATTGATGGCTTATTCAGTCAAGATGATAATACGGCTGCTTCTGCCGCGGAGGTATTTAAAGATGCTGGTATGTTACCTAGAGTTAAAATTGTTGGAACAGGTGGTAGCACAAATGGTCTTGCTGCAATCAAGGATGGTTTGGTTTACGGTACAATGAATCAATCTCCTTCAACAGATGCTAAACAGGGTTTATCTTTTGCAATAGACCTTGCTAATGGAAAATCTTTACCAGAAGTTAGAAATATTATTCCAATGCCGATAATTACTGCTGAAAATGTTAGTCAGTTTAAAGGAGAATGGTAATTTTATTTTATAAACATAATTTTATTACAAAGAGGCAGATATTATCTGCCTCTTTCTATTTATAATGAATAAAATTCTTGGAATGAAAGTTTATGACAATGATTGGTTTCTTAAATTTCATTTTTCATATTCTGAGGTAGCTAAAATTTTAAAAGATTGGGGTGTTAATTTAATTTTAACTCAAAGTAAATATATCCCTATGCCTGACACTGCTGTAAAAAGTGAAATATCAAAGCAAGAAAAAAAACTTTACAATTCATATAGTGATTTAAAATTTAGAGAAGCTCTCGCTAATGAAGGAAT